>ERZ1292623.131-Hain-H51-01um-R1-131-length-82052-cov-6_pt1 | contig 82052 bp, 85 predicted proteins | sample MGYA00564398_ERZ1292623 | MGnify/ENA primary metagenome ERZ1292623 (study PRJEB36523, sample SAMEA6512633) | groundwater metagenome | collected 2019-01-07 | study: AquaDiva: Metagenomics assemblies of 32 groundwater samples
CTAAATTTTCCCTATTATCACGCAGGTAATTTTCATACCCTTCCTTGCTCCCTAGCTGGGCTGCTATATCCGACATGGTCTTTAATTTTTCCAGCAACCCTCTCCTCTTCTCCTCACTCATCCCAGTAAGCTTTCCGATTGTAGTCACGTAAAAGGTCCCAGCTTTTATAGCCTCTTCTGGCTGCAGGAGTTTTATGATTGCCTTCCTCCCCCAAAGTCCGATACAAACGGCCGCCAAGATCGCAGCAACTTCTAATGCCTGCTTGGATTGGATCCAGTCGAAAAACCGGATGATGGAGTTTGCCCTAGCCTCTTCGGCAAAACAACTAAGTTTCATCTTCCCTATATAGAGACAGTATGGCTTGGGCCTAGTAAAATCTGGGACCATATGGAGTTCGATGAGTTTGGCCGTTTTTTTGGTGGGAATGCCTTTTAAGATACGAATGGCCGCGTCTTTGTAACCGTAAGTATTCAAAGCAAAGGCTAGGAGAATTCTCCTCTCATGAATGGTGATCACAGGTGCGCCTCGATGAGTTTGGTGAGTTCCTCGAGTCTATCTTCCAACGTAATGATCTTCCTCAAAGCTCTAAGTTCTCCAACTGTCTGATAGAACATATCCAAGGCAGAAGAATCTCCAGCCTCGATCATCTGCTCAAAACGCTTGCGCTCTTTTTCGACAATCTTGATCTTCTCTTCAATCTTCTCAGTCGGGTCAAATTCTACGCCGAATTTCTTCCTAAGTTTGTCGGCTTCCTCACGCTTCTTCTCAAATTCCTTTTTGAACCTCCGAAGCTTAAATCTTCTCTCCAAGTGGAACTTGGCATAGGGGAGAATGAAGGGAATCATCTGGAGCGGCAGTTTGGCCTTTTTCAGGAAAGTCTGCAAGAAGCGAAACTTCGGAAGTTTCATTAGGTCTGGATTTTTTCCAACAAAGCTTACTCCTTGGTTGATCATCAAAATCAGAGAGGTCAAAAGCATGATAGAAGACAAAGTCTCTGGACGAAAGGTCGTGTTGACAATCCTGGAAATTTCTCTTGCCGTCCCCTTATTCTTAAAACAAAGGGTTGGCAGCCTAAAGCCCTTCCATTCTTTATACTGCTTTTTCCGGGTAGATATCCCGTGGATCTTTTCGAACCATGCCTGTCTTGCATGAAGGGTCACACACCAGGGCTTAGCTGGATTATCCACCTGTTCAATCATCTCGGCAATGACACGCGTCCCACGTATAAAGGCAGGAAGGACTCCAACCCCAAATAGATACCCGAGAGGTATGAGGGAATACTTTATTTTCTCCTTCGTCGTAAATGTCAGCTCTTTCGTGGGGGGAGCATCAGCGGCAATTCGAAGTCTCTGATCTTGTCTTCTCCTTTGCAATAGACAAAGAGTTCTATAGAGTAAGATTGCCTTTTTCAGACCAGATTGTGGCATCTTCAACTCCAAGCTCCACTCAAGAAATATTTACCAGATGTCTGATCCTTTGATTTTCTAATGAAGGCGGCCAAGTCCCTGGATAGTCCGGCATAATCCTCTTTATTTACATTGCCCTGTCTCATCCTACCCATAAAATAGGCTTCTCCGAGCATCTCTTTAAATCCAGGATTTAGGCTCGTCACCCATTTTCCAATCTCTGGAAGGAGGTCAGATACAGCATCCGATGCCTTCTCTGGATGAATGACGCCAGATCTGGCCAGGAGATAGACACCAAGTCTTGCCTTTTTCTCACTTCCAAGCGTCTTACTTAACTGGTTCACCATCACTTCAGCAGACTCTTTGGAGAAACCGTTACTCCCTACAATCCCAGCTATTTTTAGGAAATCGTTCTTACCCAAGTTTAAGAATCTACCGTTCTTCCAAAGTTTAAGTGGCATCTTCGTTCGTGGACTAACGGAGCTATAGTAACCCTCTTCTCCACCTCCACCTGCCTCCTTGGCAGGGGCAAAGCTTGCCTTCCACGCTGTAATCTTTTTCCTTAGGGAAGAGTCATCATCTAGAGTCTTTAAGTCAGAATCCAGATCAAAGCCGCCAGCTGCTGCCCAAGTACGTAACGTTACTGGGATTCCTTTCTCTTCCATGATCCCTAGGATATCCAAATATTCCCGATCAGCAATAGGCTTTAATTGCTTCTCCCACATGATTCTTGGCAGATCCAGATTATCTTTGTCTTCTCTTCCAGCTCTTACTCTTACTCTATGAGCGAGATAGGCTTCCTTGGTAAGAGTGATATCGTGGATCTTGGCAATTGCTGGCAGGATCCTATCATAAAAGATCTTCTTGGTTAAGTAATCTCGAAGAGACCTTATTCTCTCTAAGAATACAGACATCGCCATTTCTAAGGTGGAGTAGGCTGCTTCCGATGATAGGAATGCATCCGAAATTCCAAGGCCTTTCATCTTGGCCTCTAGTAAAAATCCCCATTCATCCGAAATCTTCCAGATCTGTCCTCCGTAGCCTGGAACGTCCCCAATCTGGACACCTGTGCGGGTGACAATCACAGCGCCTACTGGGTCCTCATCGGCTTGGAGGAGGGCAGAAGCTAAATCATCCATCTCAGATTGATCAGGTTCCCAATTGTCCTCCCCAGCCGTGATATGCCGAATTGCCCCAGGCCGGCGCTTAGCTTGGAGAACGGTTGCATTCAAGAGATACTTTTCGATGGCATGGAGGTAAAATATCCTCGTATAGTAAGACGTCCCAATTGCATCAGAACCAAAGGCTTTCCTGGGGACGAAAAGAGTATTCTCCGGATCTAGGGGAACATCCTGGCCTTTAAGAAGTCTATTCAAGAGCTCTCCACTCATTCTTTCTCTGGCCACTATATCTCTTGGGTCTTTACTAGAGATAAATTTCTTTAAGCCTGGTGTCGGCGTTAGGTCTAGTTTCGGGTCGATTCCGTGGATCGGGACAGGCTCTATTTTTACAAAGTCTGGATCGTGGATGATGACATCTGTCCAGAAGCCCTTGGATTCATCAAAGATGAGAGAAGCAATCGTTCTTCCAAAGACCAAGAACTCTGCAGTAAGTTCTGGCATGAGAACTGGAATGTTAATGGAATCTAGGGCATCCTCATAGATTTCCCGTTTCTTGTTATCCTGCACCCCGATGAGCTTAAAATTCGACCAAGGAAGCTCTCGGAATAGATCTACTGCAGGACCAGCCACTGGGTCCCTTAGATAGATGTTTCTTAGGAGCTTATGAAGGGAAACTGGATCTCTTGGGATCCAATCGTCGATGATGGAGGGCTCTTCTAACCTATCGTAGACTGGATTAAACCTGGTTAGCTCAAACCCTCCCCCAGAAGCCGTTTTTACAGACGGCCTATAAGGATTTTCCGTGGGAGGTTTCCCAGGGCTTGCAAATCTGAAATTTGGCTTTCTAAACGTAAACATGAGAATTCTTATTGAACCTCAGCTTCCTTAATCTCTCTTTGTTCCAAGGTCCTTATCCGAGTTCCAATGTCATCTAGGATCTCGATTAAATTTGAGGAAGTTCCTGGGAACTGGTTTTTGATGATTTTTAATCTCTCCCTCGCAAATCTTGGATCTGTAACGGTCGTTTTTCCTCTCCCATCTGGTGTCAGATCTTGAAGCAACACATATAAGGCATCATAGGAGGATTTTAAGCTTTGGATGCGTCTTTGTTCTGCCTGCGCCATGGCTTTGGATATAATGTCTTCCTTAACAATAACGTTTTTCTTCAAGACTTCTATCCTACTCTCCTGGGCTTGGTTTAATTTCTTGGCAACTTCTAGGTCTGTTTTCATCCCACCAAGTTCACGTTTCAACTTCCCAATACTTCTTACGTGCAGGAGATAAGCAAAAAGGACGGTGATTGTAAAGGCTGACAGAAGTCTAAGATCCGTAAGAGTATTGAAGATACCAGCAATTGCTTTGGGATACGTTTCATTCTCAAAGCACTTGATTCTCGTCTTGTTTTTTCTTACCAAACAATAGGGCTTCCCTTCTGGATTATCAAACCACTCCGATACACTCCAATCTAGTAGAGAAGCTACTTTGAGGGTATGTGCAATCGCAACTGTCCTGGCCTGGATGTCTTTTAATTTATCGGAAATCTCCTGGAGACGTCCCTCTATTTTACTTTCCTGAGAATGGAGAAAAGACAGACTATCCTTCGTCTTTTCGAGTTCTAAGGAGAGAGTGGGTAATCTCTTTGCCTTTACCTCCCACTCTTCCACTGTAAATCCTCTGGCAACGGCGAGATCGCTTAGAAGAGTCTCCTTTTTCATATCCAGGTCTAAACGGAGTCTATCTAATTCTGAAGAAAATAATTTTTCACTCCGTAACTCCTCCAAGATAGCGTCTCGATAAGAAGAGAGTTCGTGAATTCTCTTAGTAAGCTCTAATCTCATCCTCCCAGTTCCTGGTATTCCCCTGGAACCAGTATCTGTTGGATGTTCAGGAGGGAGTGGCCTTAACGTCAAAAGAGCATTCTTGGCGCTTTGTATCCCTTGGAGAAGCCAGGTTAGTTTATCTTTTAACTGCCCTGATAACTCTTCTTTCCTCTGTACCAAGAAGGTTTGGAATTTGTTCTGTTCGTAGGACAGTAGTGTATCTAATGTCCTTTCGATACCTGGGATCCCTTCAGGGAACCGATCGAAGACTGTTGGGATCTCCTTGCGCTCTTCTTCCAGTTTGTTCTCCTCTGACTCTCTCATTTCTATAAGAGAGGACAAAGAGGTCTTCTCACTCTCTAGGAAAGACTGAATGATATGATATACTCGTGGGAGGGCCTCCCAGTAGATATGGGCCACCCAGTCCACGCCAAACTCTCCTGTTAGGGCCTTTTCAAACTTGACGAGACGAAGTTGTCCACTAAGCGTTTCTTCTTCTCCTCCTTGGTCAACGGCAGATTTGTTCAAAATCTCTTCTATCTTGGAAAGGTCAGATGTGTAATTGGTTGAAAGCTCTTTTACCTTTGCAGAGAATGCATCCAGGGCTTTGGAGAAAGCTGCTCTTGCTTTTGGATCAACAACCGCTGCGACAGCCCCCACAGCATCCTCTAGGAGTGAGTTTAGATCATTGACTTTGGATCTTGTTTCTAATCCCAGTTTTAACCGGCCTAGAAGGTTCTTCGCCAAAAAAGAAAGTTTCTCGGCCTCACCAACTGGGATTTCTGTTTTGATCGGAGATTTCGGGGTCCCCTTCTCAGGGTGGAGGAGTTTTTCTACGTATTCTTTCTCCCGTTTACTTTGTCTGGACTTTCTGACGACCAGGACGATAATTGCAGAAAGCAATAAGATAAACGAGAGAAGTACCCTCCAATCAGTGATGACCTCAAAGACTTTGACGTAAGATGAGGCGTCTTTTTCCGTCTGGAAACATCTTACCCTGTGCCCCCAAACAAACAGACACCACGGCTTATCCTTAGAGATTTCAGGCAAGTCTTTAAGCTCAACACGTTTAAGAGCTGTTTTGATCAATCCGATCACTCCTCAAAGATCAATTCCTTATGACGTTCTTTTCTAGACTTCTGCTTGTATTTCTTCTTCGTTCGGCTCTTCAATTCTTCTATGTCCTCTTCCTCCAGTTCTCTTTCTTGCTTCTCTAACCTAGAGGCTTCTTCTTGAAAACTCATCTGTTCTGGAGAGACGTCTATCTCTCCTTCGACAGGCCTTTCGGACACTTCGTCTGGCTCTACATATTCCTCTGCCTCCTGATCTTCTAGTTCTTCTTGTTTTGATGGCCTTCTCCTCCAGAAAGAGACTCCTCCTTCCTCTCCCCTCTCTACGTCAGGCTCTTCTGTCGGAGATTCTTCTGTCGGTTCAGTCACGACGAATTTGTCTAGGAGAGAACTTTGACCTGTTCTTTTCTTAAGTCTGATCGTAAATGACGTCGGATTTTTAAGCCACGTCCTTAATTGGCCTACTGTATCTAGAAAGTCTGCGGCACTCCCTGGAAACCTCTCAAATTCTTCAATCTTCTTAAATTTCTCAGCTTCTGCAGCATCTAGTGGGAACTGACCAGGCTTCTCAGAGAAGACTTTCTCTCTTATGGATGCACGGGATCTGACATAGGCCGAGATGTCTTCCAGAGTCTTATCCAATTCAGATAAATTCTTCTTAACAACATCGTAAGCCTTAGCATAAGTATTGTGGACACTAGAGGAATACTCTTTAACTCTGTGCTCTAACTCCTTCTTTGAATCTCCGAGAATACTTAAAAGTTCAGCCAATCCCTTAGAAGAATCTTCTTCATGCGAGATTCTAGCTGCCTGAGCCGATGTTAAGAGTTTCATCGAGACAGCTTGAGAAATAAATGTGGAAAAACTCTTGCGAGATATGGAACCATAGGCTGTTTTGTTTAGGTCGTTGGCGACTTGTCCTTGGAGCTGATTTGCAGCTTGAAGTTTATTCTCTACATCTTTGATATTTTGTTCCAAGACGGCAATCTGCTGATCACGAGATTTTAAGATCTCCTGAAGATGAGCATAATTACTAGAAGCCTCCTGGAGATCAGCTTTTAACTTGATGGCGTCCTCTCCACTAAGTATCCTATTCTGTAAGAGAGCGAAGTCGTCTTTCAAGACCAAAAAGGCCTTTCCAGCTTCTTCCGAGGATTGTTTCAGATTCTCAAATTCTAACCGTTTGGCCTCCAGATCTTTTGTCAAGGAAGAGACATGGGCCTCGTAATGAGTCGTGAGTTCCTTGGTTTTTCTCCGTTGCTTAAAATATAAGACAGCCAAGATCAACACGATCAAGGCAAGGAGGGTCCTTGGATCTGTTAGAAAATTTAAGCTCTTGGCGATGATGAGGGGAGGAGATTTCTTCTCGAAGCAGAATAGTGGCTTTTCTCTATCTTTCCGGAATAGACACCACGGCTTTCTTGGCGAGGCCGGATTGTAGAGGACAACTAGGTTTGTAAGACTTGATCCTGTTTTTAGACGTACCACGCATCTTATTCCTAAGTTCCAATGGCTTGGGTAGGTCGATTGTGACTATTTCTTCGGCTTAGGGTAGTCAATTCCCTTAACTCTGTGCTCCTTCCAGAATTTGATCGGGTGTTTCAACTCTTTCACGAGATTGGAGAGCTCTGCTCTACCACCCGGGATGTTTCTGATTGAATGAGCGATTAAGACCCACAATCCTGCCTTAAATATGATCCCACGAGAGAGGGCCAATCCAACGGCAATGATGAGAATAATTCCCAGTACCTTGATGTCTGGGACTTTCTTTAAATTATTTACGAGTTTGATGGCCGTCTGCTGGTTCGTACAGTGTAGGAGCATCCCTCCCTGCGTGGAGATACAAACTGGACTTTTTGCTGCTTTGACAGGATCTGGATTTGGGACTACTTTTAGCCGCTTCCAGAAAGAGCCGCTTTCTCTCTTTGGAGGAGCGAGTTGCTTAGGATTTGCAGTATCTCCAAGCTCCTGAGCCAAGACGATAAGTCCTTTCCTTTCAAGCCGTCTGGTCACGCGTGAGATGGCCTTGGATGCCTCTTTATCTAAGGCATTCCTACTGTTCTTAACCAAACTCAATCTTCGTTTTTGCATCGTGAATTCCTATTGTTTCCCGTTAGATTTCCCGGACGGCCAAGATTTCACCTTTGCTAAGATGTTCTGCACTGATTCCTAGACTTTTGCCTTTGACTTTTAGACCTGCTAAGCCTTTAGAGAGATCTATCTTCTTATACCAGTGTAAGAGTAAAAGGGAAGAGAAGACAGCCACTACTACAAATATTGCGTCGATCCCCAATGAAATGATTCGAGAAACAAGCCTGGCTGTCTCCTCTTTCTTAAAACACCTAAGTCTGGATCTTCCTCGAAGTGTATAAATGCAGTAAGGCCTATCCTTACTTTCTGGATTTTCTACAACTTCTGTCTTTACGAGAATAGCCATTGTGTTCCTATCGCAAGATTCCGTAAGATTCCTAAGATCACACGTGGGAAGATTCTCTTTCTTCCCTGAGTTTCTTTAGTTTCTTATTAAACCTCTTCAGTCTCCACGCATCGTAACTCCTCCAGAATAGAGCGAATATCTTGGATATCAGGATGATGAGCCCCATAAAGATGAGGATGTCTTTCAAGTAGACCAAGATGTCGATCACTACTTTTACCAGATGTTTGCTCTTCGTTCGTAGGAGTTCATTCTTAATGTCGTAGATGGGTTGGCCGTCTTTCTCCCCAGTCTGCTTTCCCCTTCCTAAGACGTACCAGCCATCGTGCTGGGCGAAGAGATCAAATTTGCCAAATCTCGTAGCAATTGTGCCCATGATTTTGGCTGCGATCATGGATTTTAGGAAAGGGGAAAATACCTGGATGATCTGAGGAAAGAAAGCTACTCTCATTTCAGCAGCTAGAGAAGAATAACCATTCTTCTCTAGTTCCAAGATGACTTCTTTGGTGGAATTGCTTAGGACACGAGCCATGACATTACCTATAAGGTTTTACGATCAACATCTGATGGTGGAGACTTTCGACCTCAAAATGAATATCTCTAAGCCTCATTTTGATGAATTTGTCATCTGGCCTAGACCGTTGCAGGACATGAAGTTTCTGTAACTCTCGCTTTAGTTCAACTTCCCTATACTCAAGCTTATTAAGCTCCCTGTTCCTACGATTACGGTCCCTAGTCGCTGAATCTGAGAATAATAGGTCCAAGATAAATCCGACGACGAGATCCGTCTCTTTGGACAAATCCGTATAGCCAAGCTTTACTAATGAAGAGGATATTTTTAGGAGCTTTCTTACTCCTCGAAGTTTCTTTTTTTGCATCTTAGCCACTAGATAGGATTAGCCTAGTGATTGTATCTAACTTAGCCTCGACATGAGACAAATCTTGTTCCACTTCCGGATCATCTGGATGTAGCACTTTTAATTTGACTAATTCCCGCATCTGTCTGGACAAATCTTCCTCTTGGCCTACCAGAGATCTAAGTTCAAGATCTTTGATGAGATGTGGGGTAACTGCAATAGATCCTTGGCCTACGACTGAAGCCGTCTTTTTGACCAAGGCATCGTCTATCTTCTTGATTTCTTCTTCAAGTGAGAAGACAAATTTACGGACCAGTGCGGCTTCGGATTCGAATTTCAAGACCTCATGTGTCCCACGCTGTTCTGTAGTAAAACCAGAGAGTCCTACCTGGAGACGGTTTAATATGGCCTTCCCACGTATTACAATTGCTGTCAGGTTTGACTTCTTAGATAAAAGCCTTCCCGGCAGATCTCCGGTTACCGGAGCGTTGTCTTTCAAGACGGCGAAGAGGACTTTTTCTCCGAAGAGCTCTTCGATGTTGGGCTTAATCTGTGGAGTTTGAGGAATTGGGGCTTTTTCAGGAGAAATAAGGCTTTTCTTGATGTCTGACACCATCCCACTCGCGTAACTATTGATGTCATCCTGGATACCTATAATCTGCCGCTTTATAGGATAGGTAAGAATTCCACTAGCAGACTCTCCAATTCCCTGGATCCCCTTCTCAAAACCAGTACTTAAGTGCTTCTTTAAGAAACCTAATGGATTATATTCCTGTCCTAACCCCCACAATTTCTTCCCACCAAAATAACTTAAAATCCCACCTACTACGACCCCTAATGCCACGAGCCAGACGGTTGGATCTGTGACGGTTGTAAAAAAGCCGGCGTAGAAATCTGCGGATTTCTGGGTCTTTAGGTTCCACAGGATCCTATCTTTTTGAGTAACTAGACTCCAAGGGGCTTTGAGATTTGCCGGGTTATAGACAACTTTAACATCTAAGAGCTGGGCTTCTTTTAGGATAGGAGTTGCCTCACCCTTCTTCATATGCTTAAAGAACTCGATCTGGCGAAGTCTCTTCTTGGCTCCTGCCTTCGTGGGATAACACCCTAAGTTTCTGCCTTTTTCTGAGAATACACAATACTTTCCCTTCTTCTTACGAATGTAGGAGAGCTTTTCAACGGGGGAAAAGAGAGAAGTTTCTATCGAAAAAACCACACCTCTTAAGTCTAGATGACCTCGTTTTTCTAGTTTTTTCTCCCAGAGATTTAAGAGTTCTTGTGACAAAAACGTCTGCATTATAGTCTCATACCAAGTCGACGACTCTACAGGCAGGGCATACTACAGCCTTCTCCCCTCCCACCAAATAGGCCTCCACCATCTTGGATTGGCACCTTGGACAAAGGTCAGCCGTTTCTGCCATTCGTAAGACAGGAGATCTTTGACTTTCCAGGAGAAGTGCTTCTACTTCTTCCTCCTCTTCTCTAGAGATCGGGTCCTTAAATCCTGCCAATCTAAAATCGTAGAGCTTGGTTCTTAAATCACTCTCCTTAAGATCAAGGGAATATTTGCTGTTCAAGAATCTCACCAAGGCATCTAGTTGCATAAGATCCTCCTATTCAAGTTGGCTACCACTAGGTATAGGTGCCCGTTTCCTCAAGAAAGCTACAACCCCTTTTGATCTCCCCTGAAAACCTGCCGATGCCCCACTCTTTCTGTACACAGAAACTCGTTTCACAGTCGTAGATTCTACGTTCTCCGGCATTACCAGAGAGCTTCTAATCCCACATTCAGAAAGAAGAACCAGACAACGAAAGAGATCATCAGATCTTGTATCGTCTTGTCCTGCCCTGGGTTTAATGACCTTTCTACCAGCTTCTTTTACAGTTAGCATCTGGATGATGAGACGTCCTGCCGGATCATCTGGCTCTGGGTAATTACCTGACAAGAGTGTAGAAATGGGCGTTTGAGGCTTGGGGAGTGAGAGGAGACCACCAGTGGCTTTATTCCGAAACGAAGAGAAGTCTGCAAATGTCAAGGTCTTCTTCTCAGCTCTTTGATGGTGGTCATTTTCTAACCTAGAGATATGATCCGAGGATTCCCACCGGTCGTATAGGACCACGTCGACTTTGAGGCTAGAGACAATCGGTACAATACACTCCTTAAACATCTTGTCAAAATTAACTACGCGGACCCTGTCTCCTTCTCTTTCTGGAACGGCTTCTAGAATCAGCTCTACGATGGCCTCTCCAAAGGCACCGATCTGACCTAGGACTAGAGCAAAACTATTGTGCGTCTCCCCGGCATCTACAGTAAGTACTCTAGTCGTCTTGTTGTCTTGGAGGAGACTTAAGATCTTAAGATGGGTAAAGAGAGATCCAGTTTGGGAGGAAGAATGAATGACTTTGTATCGTCCGATCTGGGATCTATTGGTATCTATAAGATCTCGTACCTGGGCTTCGGTGAGGTGCAAGAATGGGTTTTCTGCAAGGGGTGGAATAGAGCCATATTCCCGGTCAAAATCAGCGGCAGAGCGCTCTTCTACGGAGAAAGCTTCGATTGGAAGATCTGGATTAAACTCCCAAGTTGCAAGATGGTAAGCGATAATACTCTTCTTTACCTGGGATTCTTTTACCAAGGCCATGATCTTATCAAAGGCATCCATAACGCTAGATCCACAAAGCATCAAAGCCGTTGGTATGTTAAAATCTCCGGCCTCCATTAGTCTCTTCGAAGACGCACGAATCGTCTTCATCGCAACGTCTAAGACGGTGTAGGTTTCATGCGCGTTGGCTTTTACTTTGCTAGAATGCCTGTCAGAATCAAAGACAGCAAGCTCGTCGATTGCCGAAAAAGCCCTCGTGGGACCCCTTAGAAGTCTTGAGTCTGGGTTCTCGAAAGATCCGAAGATCTTCTTATGATCATAGTAGAGGTAAGAGATATTCGTGCGGTAGAGCTGACCTCCTACTCTTTTACCCATGTCATCAAGCATCGCATGATAAGATTTAAACCAAGGCGCCTCGTCCAAGGAGGACTTAAAATCTCGCCACAAGTCTCTCTCTGCCTGTTTTGTAGAAAACGCCGTGAAGGTAAACCTCACATCTTGGCCCTTTAGAAGTTTAAAGATCTTGTGCGGAGATTTTGGCAGTGTCAAGAACCTGTGCAACTGGTAAGTCGCGCAGATCCCACTCATGAGGGCAGTCTTCCCAGACCTTCTTCCAACAGCCAGACAAAGTTCGTTCCTAGGAATAAGGCCAAGAGGCTCCAGTTCAATCCGGTTCTTGTGACACTTCGGACACACCCCATGTTCCAGGAACATGACTCTATCCAAGATCTCCTGGATCTGTTCGTCGAAGATGTTATCGAAGAACTTTGTGTCACTGCAAACAGGACAGTAGTCTGAAAACAACTTGACTGCTGCCTCCAATTGCTTAGGGAAAGGCTCCCGGTCGAGAGACAGAAAGTTCTTACCCAGCATCCAATCCACGACGTTTTTAGCCCTTGGCGCATCCTGGTCGTTTACATCGGATAGCACAGATTCATCTAATCCAGAGGAGATTAACTGTTCGACCAAGGCAGATGGGTCGAACTTATCTCCGTAGGATATTCGTGGGGAAGTAGCCTTTAATTCTTTGAGGCTTAATCTTACCCCCTTTCTCGTGAACACTTCCTGGAAGATAGAAACATCCACAGAAGAAAGAGACGACAAAACCTCTAACCCCCTCCCTGGCACAATCCCATTCCCGTAGTCGTAGAGGCGTTGGAGGATGTTCTTGTCCAACGAGAATAATAACTTGGATGATATTTCTACGTGGGAGAGGAACTCAGCCTCGTTAAGAGAGACGAAGGCACTGGAAAGGTCTTCTGTCATGAAAGGACCAATACATTTTCGCCGACAGATAACCTCTGCTGACGAATGATTCAATATTTCTAGCCCGACATAGGAAGATCCTGTGAGCTAAAGCTCTATCAAGTTGTCAACTGGGACTGATTAAATATAAAAGATCTCCACCTTCGTATTTGCCGGGAGGAATTTATCAGAAGCGCCGTTTCCCACTTGGTGTTGCTTGAAATAAGCAATCGTATTGGCCAACAAGATGCCTGGGTTGGTCGTGGCGATCGGTCCTATAGCTATAGCTGCTGCGTCCGTGTTTATCGCAGAGGTATAATCTCCGTAGGCTACGACCGTCCCATCTGACAATTCTAGACGGAATCGTGTATAATCTGTGGTATTTGCTGTGTACACCTCATTGGTGACTAGGATCGGTCTAAACCCAAGGATTGTAACATCCGTGAGGAGCAAAGGGAACCTGGCGAAGAGAGAGACAGCAGCTGCGTTCTCTATACCAATGACCCCCTCTGGAATCACGGTAGATTTGACACTCTTCCCTGGGTCTGTCAGTTGCTTCACAACAAAGTACGGAAGATTGATCCCATCCATCGCCACAGATGCCTTCCCGTTCTCCACCAAGTTGGCCAGATCAGCCGCGTGGGAAAGCTCGAAGGTCCCCATATCCCGCTGTTGAGAGAAAAGATCCCCCACACCAGAGAGGGCAAACATCCCACGATCGTAGGTAGTAGAACTTCCTTTGGAGAGTTTCCTCCCAGCAAGGGTGATAGCGGCTAGAGCTGAAACTTTGACTGACATTACAGAATCTCCTTTATTTGGCCTTGTTCAAGGCTTCTTGTAGAAGTTTTCCTAGAAGAAGCTGAGTTTCCCGTTCAGATTCTCCCTTGTGACCGAAGAAACCTGAGAGAAATTGATCGACTTGGACGAGCGTAAAGATCATCGAAACTTGATAGACTCGTTCATTAAAGTCTACTCTCTCCCACAACGACACTCGGTAGGGTGATTTGCGAATGAAGATCCCTGGCTTTTCTGGGGAGAATTTTATATCTTTCAAGATATCTGTGATCTTGGAGCGAAGGGTCATGTCGGTTGAATAGGCGAGGGGAAGATAAATAGCCAGCGAAATAGAGACGACATAACTATTCGTACCTAATTTCTTGACCCCACTAGAGATAGACGTCCTATCCAACTTAACGCCAAGGTCTTCTAGGAGAAGCTGAATTCTCTTTACATTATCTGGGATGATCTTCTTCATCACGATCTCGACTGCCTCGAAGAAAAAGTTGGCATCTGTCAAAGATCCTGTGAAGAGGAAGGGCTGAAGACCAGATTTCTTGGAAGTCTCCTCGAAGAGTAGAATAGCAAAGCGCCACTTGTCCTCATCTTTCTTCTTTCTGGCAATCGCCTCGGAGAAAGCCCTTACCGTCTCATCCCACAATTCCTTGGCATCTGGGTTAATGTTGTTGGGATAACTTCCAGGAACCGGTTTGGGTGTTCTTTTTCTCCCAGGCATTGCTGCTAAGATCTCTACTAGACGCTCCTTAGGGCGTCTCCTTAAGAGGGAGAGCCATACAGCCGGTTTATTCAAGAAAGAAGAGATGACTTCAAAACCGAATTTCTCTTCGTCTCTTACATCCTCGCCTGGAGGAGATTGTTTTTTAGAGAGAGGGGGACGGTTTGGATCCGTGTACTTTTTGGATGGGTCTTTGTGAACGCCAGAGACCCCACATAAATCATGGGATGGGTTTTCCCTGCACAAGTTAGATAAAGCCAACAGTCTACATAGTCTCTTGTTTCCTAAGTCTTCCATACAAGGATTGAAGTATTTTAAGAAATCATCCATCTTCCGGCGTCCAAGATTCTTTACGATAATACGCCCTACTTTCCGAAGTTGCCTGCGCCTGATCTCCCGGATACGTTCTTTTATATTCTGCTTATGTTCCCTTTCTAGCATTTCCCGTCTTCGAATCGCTTTGAGTAAGGCTTTTTCTTTTCTAGACATAAGTTCTTTTCCGTGTCTGGCTGAAGTGGGAAGCGTTCTCTTTACGGTCTTATTCTTTACAAAATCCTTGGGATCAACTTTCTTCCTAGAAGATCTCCAGATCTTGATCAGAGCCAAAACCTCTTCAGCAGTCATCCGTCTCCGGCGTGGCATAGAATCTCCTTTTCAACTATCATAAGCTAACCCGCATTCACGTTCATCTAGAATAAATGCTGGAATATCAGATACTGTAGTGGATAACCTATATTCCTTGACAAATCTTTTTCGCGCTCATTTTACAAAATCTTCTCCGGCAATTCCTTAGAAAAAATCCAACTATCAATCAGATTACGAACCATCCTAAAATGTCTGCCACACAATCCAAGGAATCTTAGATCTGAAGATTCAAACCTTAACCTTTAAATAGTTAGACCCATGGACGTGTATAGGTAAAGGCTCTTAACAAATTTCAAGGATGTGACTCATGGAAAGCAAGCAAAGTGCTTTTGTGGGCATTTTGAGAAGGTGTTTCTTGCTACCTCTTGAAGAAGCTAAAGAGCCCTAAGTAAAATAGGAGAATTACTCGTATTCCTGAAGATACTCAAGGTCCCTTGACAAATCTTTTGAAGGACATTTTAGGGGCAGAAAGACTATTCCGGAAGATTTATCTTCTTCGTTTGATTTCTGTATCGATGAGAGAAAAGACTTCTTTCACCTTGATGAGATTTCTTCTCAAATCAAGCGGACCTTTACCAGAGCCAGCTCTGGATAAGGCAGTCTCTAAACCTAGGTGGGCAATATTTAAGTCTGTAGTAGAAAATCTGGATAGGTCCTTCTTCTCGGCAGCCGCCTCTAAAACTGGGAGGCCTTTGGGAGCAAGATAGAGTTTTCCAAGGGAGAATAATCCGTAGGTATAGGCAGAGGAAGCCGTTGAGTAGAGGTAGGTTTTCACAGCACCAGCTTGAATGTTACTTGCCATGGTCTGACTCAGAACATTAAATCCCCGGCCTTGGACATAGCGAGGAGCTTCTCTACAGAGGTCTTCATATTCTCTAGGGCCTCCACCATCGTCTCTTGGTGCTCTTTCTTTCGATCGGCATCCCGAAACTCCAGGATCTTCCCAAGCGTACTTAGGTCTTCCTCGTATAGTTCTCGGAAATGTTTGACTTCGTGCTGTACCTCCGACGGCGTAAAGGCGAGTTTTCTTAGAGCCAAGGAAAGCTTTAAGTAACCAGCCATCTTTAGGACGCGGGAAGCCTTAAGATATGAACTCTTCTTGGCCTTCTGGCTTGAATACGGCCTTCCTATCTCTTTGGTGTACTTCGAACAGCCTTTGTGCTTGGGATTTACATGTTGGCAGTAAACTTCCCAGGAAACTCTCGAACAGTACTCCTTATTCGAATAACGCTTCATGCACTTTGTATAATATTTATTGAGCTTTACGGGTCCTCGCATATGCTTCTTGGCCGGCATGATTTTAATCCTTCAATGTCTCTAAATAAAGAGCTACAGCTAACTCTTTATAACCACGTTGCTGTAAGAGAGCAGCAACTTTAAGCGTCTTATGAAAAGAAGAGCTCCGAAGGTATTTGGTTTGCTCGTAAGGACTACGGTAATTCCAAGTATTCTGTTTTTGCCGTTCTTTTCTTCCAACATTGGGTGACAAAGAAACAGGCGTCGGCGCTCTTTCTTTCAGCCATTTAAGGGTGGAAGTTGGTTTGCTAGAGCCCCTTCCTCGTTCAAACAGCTTTCCGCCTAAGCCCTTTGTCTTCCTAAGAATCCCCTTCCCTTTTTCTGCGAGTCCGTGACCCAATCCATGCCCGGCCTCCCAATGACCACCACCTCCTCCACCAAGAGCGGGAGAAGGACGTTTCTGCTTTAGTTTGCCAATATCAATAGGTTTATCCTCTACAATAACTCTCTTCGGACGTAAGGCAGGACGACTAAGATTTACAGTCTTGTCTGACTCAAGTGCCGGTCGTCTCTTTTGCTGAAGTCCAGGCACCTTTTCCTTTGGCTTTGTGTCTTTCAAATATGGTTTTTGAACCTCAGGAATTCTTTGCAGATCTTCTTCTCTACGCCTTGGCCTCCTACGCTTTTCTTCTTTAGTCTTAACAGGCTCTTCTACCTTTTTAGTCTTAACAGGCTCTTCTACCCTTTTGGATTCTTCAGGACCCTTAACTGTTTTCGTAGACTTGGTCCAATCGGTAAGTTTCTTAAAAACGTGATGAGCCTTCTCCTTGATCCACCGGAAAGGTTTTTTAATCCACTCTCCCAAGGCAGCCACAACGAGTTTTTCTGCCAGATTAGGAAACCCCGCAGCATCCAACTTCACAGCAGCTACGAGAACCAGAAAGTCTCTCTGATTAGGTAAGACTTGGCGAAAGAAGGCTTCTGCCTCTTTCTTCCTGCCATGCTCGTGCAAAACGCAAGCGGCTAGTAAGAGATTTTGTCTATGATTGATCTTTCGCATCAAACGCCACCTACTCGATTCGACTAGCCTTGACGATGAGAATTAAGAATGAAATTCGCCAAATTCGGATTCTGGACTAAGATAACTTGGAGAGCTCTTTGAATTGCGACGTATCTCAGATAGAGCCTGAGTATTTTCAATTTAAGCTCTGCTACTTCAATTTGTTTACGGAGTTCTATTCCTTCTCCTCCTACTTGCAGTCCAATATCCCCGAGTTTTAATTCTCTCAAAAGACTATTCCTAGAAGACCAGGAAGATTCTGCCCTTCTTAGCTCAAGCAATTTCCACACGATAGAGGCATTGCGAGCTTTATATTCGGTATTAGAGAGCTTTTGATTCCACTGTCTGATATTTCCCTCAAGGGAAGCTATCTGTTCATGTGCTTGGATGTCTCCACGCGAATCATCATATCGCGGAGGGTCCCAATAATCATAATATGTGCGTAGTTTGTTAAGCAATTCATCAATCTCAGCTAATATCTTATCCTTCTCAATCCCAAGGTCACGTAGCTCCGCCAGCATTTTTTCTGCTTGTTCTTTCGAATATTCTGTGTGTACCTTGAGCTGCTCCTGCGTAGCGTGCCTCGTGATGATCCTGGCCCTCCAGATCGCCACATACAAACCAATCAAAGCCATCAAAATTCGAAGATCTGTAATGGCAGAAAGAACTAATGCAATGGCACTAGGAGCATCATGCCCCTTAAAACACCACCAGTTCCTTCCACCTGGATATCTAAGACAAAATGGTTTCTTGGCGTTAGGAATTTGCACAACCTCGAGGGGAAGGAGACTATGCCTTAACCCCTTGAAAATTACCTGCTCCTCTGGTTCGCCTAAAGGAAACTGGATAAGATCTCGGTCTTCGACGTATAAGCCACGTTTGACACTTGACTTTAACATGCAGCTTCCTGCTTCTGCAAAATAGTAGTGATTCTATCCAAGGACGTTCGTCCATTACACATCTTTCTTCGCAACCAACCTACTCTCTTAAGAAGCCGGTGACGTTCCATTACATCCTCCTCACACAGTTGCCCAAGTAGCCTCTTATCTTCGATCGACCGTATAGAATCTACAGCAGAAGAGATCTCCAAGGCTAGATTTTTCAAACTATCTTTGGAAGAAAGATAGGAAAGTATGAGGACCCTAATTGCCAAGAGTTCTTCTCCTGGAGGACTTGGATGATCCAATAGCTCATAGAAAGAGCCATATTTTTTCTTGAGTCCATCTACCTCTTCTATAACTGAGTCGAAGCGTGACGCTAACTCCTCAGGGGATTTCCCACTTTTAAGGTCTTCTTTGAAGCCTTCTAATGTTCTTTTCACCTCTCTCACAGGTCCAAGGAGTCTTCCTGCTGCCTTTCTCCCCTTCTTGAGCAATCCGTAGAAGAGCAGTAATAAGACAGCTGAAAGGACTGCTAAAGCGGCAAGTTGAACGCTCCTTTGGCTAAAAACCGAAATGGTCTTAGAAACCGTGGTAGCCAATTTCTTGGAGGAAAAGCACCTTAGAGCTGTGCCATCTTCTCTGACAATACAAAAAACCGTTTTGTAATTCTTCGAGAGGCGCTCTTCCACAAGGAACATTAGCCTTCCTCCTCGAAAAATACTTCTACATTTTGCGTGGAAAAAGTGAGAAGCCCACTATCAGTCTCAGCTCCTAATACGTCTCTAGCCACAATTCTGTAGTGATACGTCTTTTGGTACTGTAAGACTACAAGAAGGCTGGGTGAGGTTAGGCCTGAGGCGATCCTAGGAGGATTCTCCTCTACTCCTAAGTACACAGAAAATAAAAGTGGAGACCCGTCTGGATCTGCGGCTTCCCATCTAAGATTCGTCTCCACTGGGATATTTAAGGCCCCATGAGCTGGGAAGAAAGAATCCGGCGTAAAAATAGGGACCGGATTTACAATTGAAAATCTCCTGATGTTAGAAGACGAAGAACTCTCCACATTCTGTTCTGCAATCACTTTCCAAAAATAAGGGCCTCCTCCGGGCGGAAGAGAGAGAGTTACTTGCGTATTCCCAGTTATGGCCATAACACGTTGCGGAGGATTTGCGTGGTCTATCAAGACTTTATAAACAATATCTGCCCCATCTGCTCCAGGAGTTGCCTCTAACCACACTAACGTTACCCTATAAGGCTGAGAAGTCTCATCCTCTGGGCTAACTAAGTTAGGAGAAGCAGGAGGATTACAACTCCCACTAGAAACCGTCGTAAAGCTAAAGACGCCAGATACCTTCACGTGATCATCTGGGATAACGTCGAAGTTTTCTTTATCTGTTGTATAAACCCTCCAGAAGTAAACGGTTTCCGAGAGAAGATTTGCCATGACAAGGTACGGGAGAGCGTTCGTGAAATGAAGAATCGCGGGATTCGCGTTATCAAACGTCAACTCTTCGTTTGCTTGGTCAAAGTCTTCGTCCCGTACGATTAGCCACAGATAATTTAAGCCAGATCCGTCTTGATCATGAGACTCAATCGCCAAAGTCGCCATTGTAGGGACCCCAAGCCTCCCATCTACGGGTGACGAACTAACTGGGTCACTTGGTGGCTGGTCAACCGGATTTTCTGGTGCAGCTGGAGTCCTAAATTGATATGGGCCAGATACAATTGGATCCGTTACATTATCTCGAATAGTCACTCTCCACCAATAAGTCTTGTTGTATTCAAGAACAGGAGAGAACCACGGTTTTGTACCCGGATCTGACGTTACAACGTTGATAGTGAAGTTCTCATCTTCAGCCGTCTGCCAAATGTATTCTAACACATCACCAAGTTCGTCCCTAGCAGCAATACTCAATGTTGGGCTAAGAACGTTTATCTCAACATTACTTGTTGGAATTGGGTCTGTAGGCGTTTCAGGGGCAACGTTCACAGTTGTCCTGAACTGATGAGGACCAGCTACAACGTCAGGGGCTACACCATTACTTACAGTGACCTGCCAGTAATACGTTTTGTTGGGTTCAAGAGTCACATCACCTGCGTTGTTCCTGGGCATAAACCATGGTTCGTCACTCTGGCCTTCAGCAACAATGTCAGCCGGATTGTCAAAGACGTTTGTCTTGGAGATTTTCCAACTATATGCTAAGGCCCCACCCTGTGGGTTTCTCACTTTGATACTCAACACTGGACGAAGAGCACTCACTTCAAGATTACTAGATGGAATAGGTTCACCACCGGCCACGATTTCTGGTGGTAATAGAGCACTCGTTCTGAAAATGAACCTATCCTGTTCATCTGGCGTAGGAGTCGTATTAACATCATCAGTCACAATGACGTACCACTTGTATGGAGTGTCTGCGTCTAGGTCTGCTACTGGTATGAACCAAGGTTTGTTTGACTCAAACGTAGGATTAACAGGCCATTGGTCTGTCTCTTTCTTTAAGAAGAACTTATACGTCAGTCGTGCGCCATCCTGGTCATAACTCTCAACTGCTAATGTCGGTCTTAGGACTACAGAGTTCCCCGTAGGTGTTGGGTTGATAGGTGAGATAGGTGGAAGATTGTCCCCACCTACGGCTGTCGTAAATGTGAAACTCTCGTTTACATGTTCTCTACGATGCGAAAGTGGGTCTTCAACGACGATTAGGAAATAGTATACTGTCCCAGAAGTTAGACCTGTTATTGTCTCATCATGAGTTTTGGTGTATCTCTGTTCAATACCACGTTCAATTCCCGTCCAGTCGTCATGTGTTCTGATACGTCTGTCTAAGTTGCCCAGGTTTGTTCCATATCTGATCTCAGAAACCGACAAGACACCCGACGTCCAGGTTATTCTTGCCGTTGTTTGAGTTACTTCTTGAATGCCAACATTACCAACGATTGTAAGATCATGATTTGGTGAACTTTGAGGAAGAAGCCTTTCTCGTACGCCAAGAAATTGTTGTGGATTACTTTGTGAATTTCCACTCGCTAGATCTGGTTCACTTATGTCTACATTACCAAGTACACCACCATATGTAGTAGCATTAGCTTCGAAATAATCATGGTTTGAAGATAGCATCTTTCTTGGTGTACTATCAACAGCCGCAAATGTACAAAGATAGAAATCATTCCTGACAGAAGTGATTGGAATTAGTCCTATTGGCTCAGGTCTGGCATTCAAGAGGAACTTATAACGACCACCAAAAAATACGGAATCGAAAATCTGAAAGATCGTATTAGTAGGGTCTGAATTGTCAGTTCCAACTCCGAACTGTTCAATGTTCTTGAAAAACGAATTTGTTATGATAAGACCAGCCTGGTTAATCGTCATTCCGAATAACTGGTTCAGCGATCGTATTCTATCACATTCAAGAGCAACTCCTACAGCGTTTAATGTTGAGGCAGAGAATAAACAAACAGCAAATTGAGTTCCAGACTCCGAGTCAATGATCTCAGAGTTCGTAAGAACTAATCTGCTGTTTTGATTTTGACTAGGTCTGCCTCTTGGTGAGACGACCTGACTACGTATAGCTTCGAATCTGATTGCGTCAAATTTAAGTATAGCCGGCCGATTGAAGTTTTCTCTCCTGTCAATACAGATTCCACAGGATTGAAAAATGAGAAACCTACCAAAGAACTCATCATCTGGATCACCGGGTGTTGGAGCAACAACGTAATAATCCTTGATAATAAGAGCATTACTTGCATGTCGTATTCTACAATACCTTAGTTTGCTCCTTTGCTGAATACCACCACTATGTGAAAACAGGATATAGGCCCAGGTGGTGTAGAAACCTAAGGCATCAAGAAAATGAGGATTCGTTTCAACAGATTCGAACCTGATCCAGTTATCTTTATCACCAATGGCAAGCAGAGTTCCCCTTACTTCAAGAGAGGTCGCACGCGCAACAGTAACAACAGTAGGTGATCCATATGTGCCATTCTCCACGTGGCCTTTTTCAATTATTAACGTCTTCTCTGTGGGGACAACGTAGTTACCTCCCAAGAAGTGATCATAGTTAGATTCCCATGTAACTGTTGTAACTGAACCCGGATTATCTGGATTTTGTCTAATCGCATCCTCATCCCATCCATTCGTATGTGATTGCACGTTTTTCTGAGGCAACTCAACACCTTCTATTTTCTAGTTAGTGATCAGAACGAAGAAACAGTTGGGGGCTTGTAATAACGAAATGAGACTTCTCCTGTCACCGTATCAGTCGAAGTTTGAATAATTATTTCTTTGTCCGTTTTGTTCATGATAAGAAATGCCTCTTTCAAGTAGGTATTAGCTTCACTAGCAGTCTTCTCCGTCCACTCTGAACCCAGTTGGACAGCTGTCCTGACTAATGCGCTAGCTAGAACTGTTGAACTCTTAGCTTTCGCAGTCAGATACTTAAACGAAATCCCCAGAGATATGAAAGAATTAAGTAATAAACCATCTGAAGTAAGTTGTATGATATAGTAAGCCACCAGACCAGCCTCTGAATCCTAATGATTCTGTATATCAAAATCTTTGTTAAGATAAATTTATCCTAAGTAGCGTAAGCACAACATCCCTATCGAGTAGACTCCTTACAAAGTCATTCCCGAATAGTTTCCAGGCAATATCAATTACACACCTCCCCAAGACTCCATCAAATTCCACTTCAAACTTAAACATAGTGTTGGCCTCCACCGGCTAAGTGCCTCGATCAATCTTCCTCTTAGATTTACCCTGCCACGTTTCTTCAAAAGAATAAATAAGTTTGAAGCGGCCTTGGCTAGTAATCAACCTCACACTCCCAAAATAAATCCACGCAACTTCGCCATATTCGCCCACTTCTCAGCCTCTTCTTTCTTAGGAAAACACTTCCTAGGTGTCTTGGAACTCTTTAGCCAATTAAGCACAGGCCCAGTTCCCCTAACGTAGAAGACGCACCATTCCCCAGTTGCTCTATCTAGTTTGATGTCAAACTGGGGCATCGAATAGGGATTCCAAGCTGCACTCTTCTCAGGAGAGAGAGAGAGAGAAGGCGACCTTATCTATCTTCTTCGCCAGATCGTCATATCCAACGGATTCCAACCCTTCGGCGATTCTTAGATACGTAAGGAAAACGCTTTTCTTATTCATAACTTACTCCCAGAAAGAGTCAGAGTAGGAATCCCAATCCGCAGGATCCTCTACGGAGGAGATCTCTATGAAATTCACTCCTTTGCACCGGTCGTAGATGAGTTTGCCGAGCTTTACTTTTCCTTTGCCGAGCTTGTTCATGCAATCACACTTGGGTCCCTTGCTAGATACTTTTCCACAAACGGAACAAAGCGTAAAGTCAACGAGGGCCCCCATACTATAACCCCTCCGCTTCTTGGAGAGGATTGAGGTAACCAAAGACCTGTCCTTTGTACGATCATAGCCTGCCAATACCATGACCTGATAGACGCTCTTTCCAGTTCTGGATCTCCCTTTAAGCAGGGCCGTATCGAAATTGGTTCCCTTGGCCTTGGATGGGTCTTTGTTATCGTGGTCCTGAAAAGTTGGCTTTCCCACGAAAGAAGTATAGACGATTCTGCCTAGCATCGGAGACCAACTGGTAAGTTCTTCGTAGGAGAACTCGTCCATGTTCCGGTTGGGAATATCTACTGTAACCCCAGGAAGTTCCACGATGACATAATCTTTCAGGTCACTTGAGATCTTATACCGATCAGAAGCTGACATGAGCCAGCTTACGTCGATCTCCTTTGTACCAGAGGGCGTATCTACTTCTGCAAGCCGAAGTTTTCCAGATGTACGCTGTTTTAATGTAAAAGCCTCTCTTATAGAGACTGATTCTACAAAGGACCCTATCTTTAATATTGGCATCTCAAGACCTCTTACTCTTTCTTTTCTTCCAAGACTGCGTTATGAACCTGAATGGCCTCAGTCAGCTTCTTTTTTGCCCCCTGCATGACAATGTCTTCTAAGGCGCCATAACTATGTGGCCCGCGAGGAAGTTCAAGAGCCTTGAGATATAGCTCTGCGCCTCTCTTAGAAGCCTCGAGATCAGAGATCGACTGTTTCTTAAGTTCATTTAACGGGGCGTCTATTAAATCTGAGGCTCTCCCGTCTAACATGGAAGTTTTCTCTTTGATCTTCCTCCAAGGCCACTTCTTCCCAGATACGTAGATGGCCGAGGCGACGACGGCGAGCACTACGGCAAGCCTCCAACCAGAGTATTTTTCGATTAGCTCAACGAGTTCCAGGGCACCTTCTTCGTCGTAGAAACACTTGATCTTGATCTTCCAGATATAGACACAATAAGGACTTTCTCGTTGCTCCTGGTATTTTACTTCAGGTTTCACCAATCCGGCCTGGATAAAATTGGCCTCGAGCCTTAAAGTCAAATCAGGCCTTCTTCGAACTAGGAAAGAAGAAGCTGCCTTGAGACTCCTGGGATATACCCGAGATGCTACCCTGTCTGCTTCTAATAGGGTAGCTCTGATATTTGATGACATCTGATGGAGGTTCCTTTGAGATTCGATATCAAAATCTCCTTCCTCCTCTCCAAGTTCTCCACCCTCTTCCAGAGGACGTTCCTTAGATCCCTCTAAGTAGGTTTCAACCATCTTGGTCACCTGAAATCCCAGCTTTATATAGATTCTAGCTAGTTCTTCCGGGATATCTGGAGGGAGTTTATCCGAGGAAATCGCTTCCTCTAACCCTCTAGCCCCAGAGAAAGATTCTTTGGCTGCTAAGATGAGGTCCTTGGATTTAATCTTGTCTAGATCATTAGAGGCCGAGGCCTGGTATACTTTGGCCAGGACATTTGATTTCTGCCGAGATGAGAATACACTGGTTATCTTCTTCGAAAATTTCCCGGCAAACGAAATGGTAGCTTCTGACACCATCTTTAGAGATTGTAGGAAAGATGCTTCTTTGGGGACTCTTATAGACCCTGACTTCTTGGGATTCTCCCAAGTATCTAAAGTTAAGAGCATTTCTTTCAACTTAGAAACATTTTCCGTCTGAGGTACTCCCAACAACCAGGAATAGACATGCCCCAACCTTCCTTGAGACTTAGCGATTCCTGTCTCAAGATAGGCCCTCGTCTTCTTTACCATCTCCTCGTTATAGTCCCATTCCCGAATCCTTACCTCGTGTCCATCTTCTGTCTTAAGATTCTTTTTGCCTTCAACCTCGACGGCCAGGTCAGTTAAGAGGCCAGAAATCTTTCGGCGTTGTAAGAACTTCCTAATCCTAAGAATCGTAAATGTAGAGAGTAAGATGAGAACCAGAAACAATATGATCCTCTTGGCAGAAGTATACTTTTCAATCGTCTGTTTGCCAAATTCGGCATCGAGCTTAGCCGGGTAGCACTTGATCTTCACTTTTCCTACGTAAAGGCAAAATGGATACTCACTCCCAGAAACCTCTACAACTCTCGGAGAAATAAGGGAAGCCGTTTTCAGATTTTGGGTGGATCTCTTCAAAGTATACTCCGGATTTCATTTGCCGTTTCCCTAAAAGACTTAATCTCGTCTACGAAGAAATCCTTTGGATGAGAAATTAAAAGATCAGAGGTATGGTCAACGAATTTGGCTGAAAAGAGAAGATCCGACCTAGAGAACTCACTCAAATCCAGTTTTTGTTTGTCGATAGACTTATTCTTCTTTAACCTGTTCTTCGCCCTTCCTACGATTTTATTTACGACTTCTAGCTTCTCGAAGGCTGGGAGAAGAAGGCTAAGTTCTACTCTTTTCTCTGAGGTGTTCGGCTTAAATTTCACCTCGGAGATGACTACCAAGACTGGAGAAGCTATATTTTTAAGTAAAGCAAATTTAGAAACGGATTTGATAAATCGTTCCGCAGATCCTTGGGAGGCAAAACAAGTTATTGTGAATTTTTGAAACTTCACACAAAATCTGGCAGGGATAGATTCTCTCTCCACGATCCTTAAGGTAGAGGAGAGTGTATCTCCAGGGAGGGAAAAGGCCCCTCTTTTGATCAATCTTGGATTCATCAACGAACTCGTGACCTCTAGGTCCCAGGAATTAGACTCCTTACCCGTTTGGCCAAAGAGAACTCGCCAGCTTGATCAAGGGTACTGGCTATCCTCTCACAAGTATCCTTCTTTTTCGTATCCCAAGAAGAAGAGAGGCAGGATTCTTTCAGTATCCCAATGGCTTCTGGATTTTCTTTTGGACCAAGTTTCATCTCACCCTTGGCAAATGCACAGACAACTGCCATCTCATGTAGATCTACCGACTTAAATCCCTTGCAAGGTGGCGGATTCGCAGACCCAGAATGACAAGAGAAACGAAGCTCGTCGAATTTAGGAGCCACCTCATGATTCGGACAGGCTTTCTTATCTACTAATACAATTCCTCCGGAGCCCACTTTGACAGGGACGTAACCTGTTGCGGTCTTTTTGATGGCGGAAGATCTTCTCATTTCTTTTTAAGTTCTTCTAGAATGAGTTGTCTGAATCTCTTAATTGGCACAACGCCCTTGATCAGTTCTTTGCGTAGCATTTGAACAGTCTCTCTCTCTTCTTCCGAGGTGCCTTCTAATGTAACCTGTGAGATTTGTTTAGTCAAATCGAATAGCTCATCCATCAGTCTTACTGTGTGACGTAGAGAGTCTTCTTTGATATCAGAGAGGACCTGTCCTTCCAACAATTCCCCCGTGTGTTCATCAAATCTATCCCGCATTTCTTGGGTTCCACTCTCATTGATCTTCACCTCTAGATCCTCTAATTTCTTTAATAAGTCACGAACAGCCATTGGTGAGGATGGTCCGGCCTTCTTAGACCTTCTCATCAAGATAAGAGCCAGAGTACCTACTAATAGTAATCCGATTCCACCACAAATTTTTAGGTACTTCTGTGCCCTTCGTATTGCTCTCTCAGCGTCAGCTCGCTCTTCGTAGCATTTTACCTTAATGCCGAAGATCTTAAGACACACTTTGCTTGGATTTGTTTTGTCTGGAACCAGAGAAGTAACCGCGGCCATTCTGAACTGTTGCGCTACTTTATAACCAGCGGTTTTTAAGATTCGATGCTCTAACGACGAAATCCTGCTCAGCGAAAGCATAAGTTAGTCTCCCCTAGAATTGCTAGTCTCCCCTAGAATTGCTAGTCTCCCCTAGAATTAAACAGCCAAGGTGCATTATCCCTTGCAATTTCATCCAAGATATCGGATAACGTTTGGTTACAGGAATCTCTCAAAGTGCAGGCTCTCCGTAAAAATTCCGCAGAAATCTTAGACCGAATACCTTCTAAGAATTCTTCTACTTCCCTCCAGCTTCTCACCTCTTCCTCATGCCTTACGAGTTTTCCAACTTGAACTCTAAGTTTATTCCGCAATAACTTCACTTGGACCAAGACAGCGTGAACAATTCTTAGTTCATACAACACTACAGAGGCTAATTGACCAGAAAAGGCTTTCCTGAATACAGAGTCTATGATGCTACTTACAATCTTAGATTTGTTCTGCAGAAGAAGGTTATCTAAGAAGAGAGACAAACTCTGGACGACTAATTGACGAGGGGTAAGGTAGGCATTGTTCATAGGAACCTGCGCCTGCCTTGTCACTGGGCCAATCTGTTCTTTAGGAACGGCAACACCACCTCTCCCTAATGGCCTCCTATCACGGCAGCATCCCAAGGCTACCCCTTCCCTTGGTGACGGAGCATGGCTAGATCTACAAGTGTCGTTAGGAGTTTGGCGACATCGGCTTTAAAGTAGATTTTTAGCCAATCCTTATCCGAAGGCTTTACCTCTCGATCTCCAATCATCTTGAATCTCCGGAAAGACCAAAGAAGCAATTCGTCGATCTGTCTCAGTAAGACTTGTTGACGGTCTCTGGGTAAGTTCTTGAATTTAGGTGGAAGTGAAGAAGAAACTGCCAGTTTTTCTAGCTTTCTACTCTTTACTTCAGAGGAGAAGAGAGCCTCAATGTCACTAGACAGCGAAGGAAACCCATCATCCCTTAGGGTCTCAGATATCCTCAAGATGTCGTTAGCCTTTAATTTCCGCATGGCTCTTTTCCAGCAATTCTTGAATTTGCGTAGCTCTCTTCTTTAAAGTTGAGAACATCTGCCGAACCGGAGTAGAGGCATGAGAGCTCCCATCTTTTAATAACTTCACGATCTGCCTGGCCTCGTAGAGGAACTGACTTAAGAACCCCTTGATCTTCTGAGCTAAGAGTTTGTTCGGGAAATTCATAACCGAATCTGAGATGATACCAGATCTGTTTAGGAGAAACTCGTAAAAGCTATGAATATCATGGGTCTCCCCTTTTCGTAACTTGTCTTCTAAATCATGAATAGCTGTATAGATCTCTTCAATTGCCTGTAGAGCTGGATTAGTCTCACCAGCGATTACCTTCCACATCATCCTAGCAAGCCGGGTAGAACCAAGCTTTACTAGGTTTCTGTGAAGACGATAAAAAGAAATGACTTCTCTCAAGGGATGATCACATTAAATTCAAACCGGTCGTTATCGGTTTTTACCTTAAGGGGAAAGTTGGCAACGGCAAAGAGAAAATACTCAGGTGGATCAGGTGGACCTCCTAGATCAGGGTCAAAAACGATCTCGGCAATAAGACAAAGATGACTTAAGGGGCCATTTGCCTCTTCTTCTGCCAAAATACAAAGAAAGTTAGGACAAAATACAGAAACTACACTCACGTTTTCAGGGGGGATCAATTTAGGGCCAAAAATTGGATCTAGGCAATCTTCTAAGGCAGGGTCAGGAGAGAGGGCTAAGGTTACGTCTAGGGGATCGTGACCTTGGGCGCCCACAGAGAAGTAAGATACTTTAAAACTCTTCCCAAACTTGAAGAGTTCGTACAAAGCCAGTTTGGCTCGATTTGTAGCAAGAGCGATTACCTCTAAGGCCAAAGGATGACTCCTTAAGATGAGGAGAAGAACTACGCATCAAAAGTCCACCGGGCTTTTCTTCTCAGGTCACTCTTCTTCGAAGTTTAGGTCGTCGTCGTCTTCATCTTCTCCTGAGGAGAGATCCAAAGCGTCGTCACTTAGATCATCTTCGTCACCCAAGTCATCATCTTCATCTCCGCCGCTTTCGTCTTCTTCCTCACCAATCGCAGCTAGAATCTCACTTGCCAGATTATACTCACCCCGCTTGATTAAAGATCCAACGACGACTTTTAAGTCGGTTTGAGCCTGCTTATCCTTGCCGTTCTTCTTAGTGGACTTCTCGTCATCTTCGTCTTCATCGTCTTCGTCCTCGTCTTCATCGTCGGCACCTTTACTCTTCTCTTCAGGCTCGTCCTCGTCTTCTCCGGCAGTATGCTCTTCGTCAAGATCAAGATCATCTGCCAAGTCAGAATCGTCTATGTCAAGGTCAAAGGCCTCTTCTTCTGGTGTGATGTTTTCGTCGTCGTCTTCTTCGTCTTCAACATCATCGGCGACGGCGAGGATCTCTTTGGCGAGCTTCTTTTCACCTCGTGTTTTCACGACCTTGGCAACTTTGCGCAAGGTTGAGGCAGCTCTGGCACAGGAGTAGCCGGAGACTGCTCCATATTCATCTGGGCATTCATCTTCGTCTTCTTCTGCGTCTTCCAATGGTCCCTCCTCCAAGTCTACGTCTGCGAGATCTTCGTTTTCCACAAGCCCGTAGTCTGCTGGACCCAAATCTGTATCTTCTTCATCTTCATATCCCTCGTCTTCATCATCGTGGAGACCAAGATCTGACAGATCTCCAGTAATCAGAGACCTCGCCAGATCTTCTTCCCCGAGAGATTTTAAAACCGCGGCGGCTTTCTTCACCACATTTGTCGCACTCTGAAGTCTTGTCATCGATTCCCTCGTTTTATTTGCGTCCCCATCCAGTTTTTCTTTCTCTTTGGAAGGGGTTTCATCCTTTGAGTCTCTTGCATCCTCTGAGGAATCTTCAGAATCTCCTTCTTCATCAGAAGAGGACCTATCTGCCTTATCCAATACCTCAGCTACATAATCTGGAAGGCTCTTAGTCAATTCCCCAACCAGATTACTACGCCAATCACCCACAGAGTCTAAGGCTTTTTTCGCACCCTTTTCCCCAAAATCTTTCTGCAAAGTCTCTTGCAATGTGCTTTCTTGAGAAGCTAGGGTTTTCAGAATAGCATCTGATACATTTTTCAAGAGAGCCTGGTAGGTAGTCTCCCCTATCTGATCAAATGTATCTGCTACATCATCACCCAATGCCCTCCTTACTGATTTCGGGAGGTTTGCCACACCTTCTCCTACTTCCCTACTTCCGTTGCCTTTCTTCTGGGCGAACTTAAGGTCTGAGGATAGAACAGCATTGATCTTTTTGGCCAAAGACAACTTACCTCTATTTGCTGCAACTTGTGACAGGCGAGCAAGTTTATCTCGGTCAAGATGGGTAATTACTGTAGCCCCATTTCCAGGCATTTTGTACTCCAAGTACCAGATGAGGCTGGTGAAGTCACCAGCCCTCTGGTTTCATGAAAGTAGGAGTTTAGGAGATGAAGCAAGCTTTGTCGTTATACTCGTCTTCCAACGGCGATTGCACGGGATTGCATCCACATCCCCTCGATCTGCTCGAAGAACCAACCACGCTGCGGCTTACCCAAGTTGTAGGCGTTGATCGAAGTTGTGGTAAGTTCTTTGCGCTGGGTAATCACCCCAAGCGTCTGCGGAGGCCCCATGATGTAGAGTTCCCCAGGAGAGAGAACTTTTAACGTTTCGTGACGAAACGCATCGGTGATGATCTCTACATCCATGATGGCCCCTAGCTTCCCTTCAAGCACCAGTTCGTGCTTAGAAACAGGATCGAACCAGCCTGAGAACTCTGGGACTGAGATAATGTCTGTCCAAAGATCGTAGGCCAAAATACATTTGGCTGGAGGAATGTTCCAGCGTCCAACTTGTGTCTTGATTGTAGAAAAGACATCTGGCCGAAGGTCTGTAAAGAACGAGATGTCGTTCATTGCACTTGCTGCCTGATCGGCAAGCCCCTTCCAGATCTTATCCTCTCCTACAAATATCTGGGTCATGCAATCCGAATACTTGTCGTCTAGTAAGTCTCCACCGGATTGTTCGATCTCCTTGTCTTCGATGTAAACGTTGGCGATGAGGTAGAACTCAGGAGGATAAACCCAAGCTTGCCTAACTACCGAGGCAATCACATTGGGAACGGAAGTAACCACGAAACTTACCACATCCTGGCGTCTGATTTTGATCCTACCCGTCTCGGCTCGGTCTAGTGGCTTATAAAGAAGCGTCTGGCGAGAAAAACCTTCTCGTCCAAGCGTTTCCCAAACCTCATCTCCAACGACTTCGCCAACAACTTGCATCGCCTGACCAGATGGATCCCGCATGGCATCCACCAGCATAGCGTAGCGCTCATTCCGAGTCGCTTCATCCTGAGGGATGACCGCACGTTGGATTTCTCCTCGGACGGATTGATCGATGAGTACCCCGATTTTTGCCATCAGGTCTCTTTTAGAACTCGCGTTGATCTCGTTGCCAGCCCCCCAGAAGTGTTCTGTGTCCGACGTTTGGTAAGACCCAGATCTTTGGTTCTTCCTCATGGCCCTCATGGTTTCCATGATTGGATTCCCAGACCGATCCTGCCAAACGTTAGCGGGGGAGGCACTTGCCTGTTTGTAAGGATTTGCAAACATCTTATAAAAAACCTCCTTAGAAACGAATTTATCCCACGTATCCCCCATGGGGCTGGATAATCTCCGCCCCTTTACTTACAAGGGGCGGGGTTAACAGATCCTCATCCTTTTTCCTCGAATTGTAAGCTTATTGGGCCTCTCCTTGGGGTTCTTCCCTACGATGAAAGGCATCCCACGGATGACTCCTTTGTAATCTTTGAATTTGCAGATCGAAATCCAAATCCGCTGTCCACGCCTTGCCGTATGAAGTTTGGGCTTGCTACAGCACAAGTACTTCTTGGGACGGTTCTTCTTAAGCTTCCGGCGAAGTCCTTTGGGAAACCTCTCGACGGCTGTGCGAAGCGTGGGAGAGCTTTTCTCTTCAATCGCAAAGTCTAAAAGCGAACCGAAAGCCGAAGATAGACTCTTCTCTACCTGGCGAGCGGCCACTTTCTCATCATCCCCTAAGAGGTGCTTCCTGATATTAAGCTCTTCCAAGACAGCACCGACAGTCCCGGCAATCCGTAGGACTTTCTCTACTCTGTCTAATCTTTCCTCGACGTTGGAAAATGACATAGGATGGTCTCCTGTTGTTATTGACGAAATAGACTATCCTATGTGGCCTTCCACACCAAGCCAAGGGTCGTCAACTGTAGGGATGGAGATAACGATAGCGTCTACATCCGTTATAGCAAGGGCATCAGCAGCGAGTGATCCAGGGGCAAGAATTCCATTGGCTGCAGATTTCACCCGGTTACCAATGGCCCAGTTGTTGGTTTGATGCCCTGTATCGAACATGGAGGTGAAGAGGACAAGATGCCCCTTTCCCACGGAGAGCTGAGCTAAGAAAGCGTTGGCTTCATTATTAACTGAACGTTGGTAGTAAAGACGCCTTGCTTCCTCTACTGTAAGATTGTACCTGTAGTACAACGTGATTGACTTTCCCGCGTCTGCAGAGGCGAATGTGAATATACCTGTTGCAATATCTACGGCATATTGTGTTGCAGCCGGATTTGCCCCCACGTTCGTGAAATCATCTCCAGTAGCTGGCTTCACTCGTATGAAAGCAATGGAGACTAAATTCGTCTTCGCGGCAAGGACAGTAAAAGGAGAGGAACTTGGGATTGTAACTACCTCAATGTTGGGCCTCGTAGAATTCGATTCTGTATCCAACAAGGCAAACCCATCCAACATATTCCGTTTATCATCTGCGACTGCGGGCTTTACCTTCTTCACATTGCTTTCTGCAATACGAGCTAGAAGAGTTCCCTCCTCAACAACTGAGGCCCCAGAAGCTAGACGCTCCTCTAACGTCACTTCAAATCTCGTTCTTTTCCAGTCAATTGCCATGACTTCACTCCTTTTTAGTAATGCGTTCCCCTTCGGCCAAACGCTGTTCGAACTTTATCTTTGATCGTGGTACCTGAACCCCCAAGACCCCCAGTAGCTAGGGGAACAGAAGTTCTGGCAAGCCTTTGAGAGAACGATTCTCCTGGCCTTTGAAAATAGTCAAGAGGGACATCTTGAGCATCTGCTTTCCTATACTCTGGCAGCTCTATGGGTTCAACGGCCCTGATTCCAACCGAGTGCATCGCCGTCTTGATCTCCGATAACGCCTCAGGGGTCATGGCCATGTACTCTTGTGCCTTATCAATCACGTTGTTGAAGAACTCCTCCCCATTCTCGGCGAATGTGTCTTCAATGACCTGCGAAGGATTATGGACCCCAAGTTTTTGGAGTTTGTCAAAGAGTGAAGCTTTGATCAAGTGCCCTGGGATAAAGTTGGAGTTCATCCCCTCGATCACGAATTTGATCTTATCCACGAGATCTCCTCTGAGTCTAAGGAGGGAGTCTCTAGATTGTTCTGTTACAGAGGCGGAGATCTCTTGACGAATCTCGGAGGCGAGTCTTCCGTGGTGAATCGCAGAGGCATATATCCTGGCATTCACCTGAGCTAAGACCTCTCTTGGACCAAACTGAATGAGTGCCTGACGAAGTCCTCCAGCGTATTCTTCTGTCGTGAAGAAAGGCCGGATCTCTTCTGCTCTAGGTTGGTCAGCAAGGGCGATTTTCGCTGCTGGTGATCCCCGGAGATGAAGTACCCAGAAGGGATTTTGAGTTGCCTCGTCAAATAGAACGAGGCGGACGTCAGCCGGATCAACAGAGCCGATCCGCTCGACGTCCACCACTGGCTCTATCACATGGTCTAGGGAAGCTTCCTTGGTCTTCTGTTCAAGTTTGGCTCCACAAGCAACACAGTAGTTGCAAGGGTTCCCACTCTCACATTCGACCTTGTAGCCGCACTCCGGGCACTCGTTTACTTTTTGGTCTCTCTCTTTTTGGTTGCCCGTTTCTTGCCTTTCTTGCTTTTCTTGACTGCCTTTTTCGGCATCGTTATCCTCCTTTGCGTGTTTCATCATCGCGTACACTTCAGCTTGGCTGAGTGTCGAGATGGGTAGGTTGATATCTCCGCAGGCAGGACAATAAGATGCCGTGCCTGATGCGAATTCTGCTAGGATCTCTATCTCAGAAGGAGAGGCGAGGCCACGCCCGAAGTTGTCTGCGGCTGAGGCGAGGACCTGATAAGATGCTAATGGAGCTGTTACGACTTCAGGTGCCCCCGTAGGTGCTGGTGGTGCCGATGAAGTTCCCGTAGCAGGTGCGGTCTTTCCAGGCTTGACTGGCTTTTGAGTTTCCGTTTTCCTAAGTGTACTCTCAAGAGGAGAAGTGCGCTTCATGATCTCCTGATGATGCCAACCTTGCATCTCGGTCATATGACCAAGGCCAGTCTTATGCTTATCAATATTCTCCTTCAAGGTTGAAATCGCACTCGTTGCCTGATCTTTGTCAGCTTGGGAAAGTTCTTTCCCCTTTCCCTTTTCCCCAGAGTCCCAGCCAGAGTCAAGTTTCCCCTGATGATCATTCATCTTGTCTGTGAGATGAGTGATCTTTCTTTGCTTCAAAGCAGCGCGAAGACCATGATATGCTTTTCCAAGATTGTGTCTCACGATATGAAACACATCTTTGGCTCTCTGCCAATATCCACCAAGAGCTGCCGCAGCGTACTTAAACCCACAGGCGTTGCAGTGGTAGAGATGGTAATCAGCTTCTGTGTCTGGAGGCATATCGTTGACGCAAGCGTAGATGGAAACTCGATCTTCTACGATCTGCAGGAAGGCTGAAGTCTTCTCAACTGGATCCCCGCAGAGGAGACAGTTGTTGAAGACATCCCCTGAGGCACAACGCATCTCAATTCCACAAGAACCACAAGTAAAACTCTCTTCTCCCGCAGCGGTTCGAATCGCGTAGATGTCTCTAGCTACCATCTCCCCATCTACGATCTCAGAAGGAAGATTCACATCCCCACAAGCTGGACAGCAAGCTGCGCAGCATTCCTCAGCGAAAGCCGTGAGCACCAAGGCGTCACTAGAGTTGAATCTCGCAGAACCAAGTCTCTCAATCGCTCCAGCAGCAGCCTCTAGGACCTGTGGATCTCCTCCCCACAAACCAAAGGAACCCGCCTTCTCTTCTGGTTCTGCTTTAGGACCTGGTGTTACTTTGGGCTTTTGGATCTTACTAAAATCCCTCCTGTCGTATGGCTGTTTGTACGCATCAGACATGTTCTGATGGTACGTAATCTTATCGCCGTGGTAGGCGTGGTACCTCTTGAGATCATCGTGCTTCGTACCCAGGGCCTTCTTCTTATCAGCTAGTGCCTTCCCCTTGTCTGCGTGCTCTTTCCTCTTTTCCTCAGTGGCATCTACACCGGGCGCTTTGCTGGTGTGTTCCTTGATCTTATCACTCAAGTCCTTGATCTTATCGTTGACCTTATTCATCTTCTTGGTCAACCGAGTCCTCCGCCACTCACTCCACTTTCCACCAAGTTTATGCCACATCTTGGGGATGACATCCATCACCTTATGCAGCCCCTTCTTAATCCAGTCCATCGAGGCAGCATATTTAAATCCACAGGAGTCACAGGTGTACACCCCGTAGGAAAAGCCGGCATCGGGTGGGAAAGATCCAGGTCCCCAGTAAACGGAGACTCCCCTCCCATATTGAGTACCTGATGGATCGTTGTACGTAGTTGGTTTTTGAGGACGAGGTCCCCCTGTCCTTACCAAGGACAAAGAGGTACTCTTCCCCACATCCTCAAGTTCTGCTTCTGCGAGGGCAAGTTCTCTAAGCCTTGCCTTCCGCAACACCCGGAGTTCTTCTGCAGTCTTTGCCATTGTCCAAAGTCTCCGTTTTTCAGTAAATTTCTTCTATAATCTCCAAGTTAGGAACTTGGATTCTAACTTCTTGGTAACAATTGCTCACCAAAAAGTCTAACTCCAAGTCCACCAAGATCCTCCACTTCTCCCCTGCTTTTATGCTTTTCTCGGAAGAAATCAAGATTTCTAACAAAAATGCGGGAAAAGTTGGGTTCGTGAACTATTCGGAATCTAACTTCAGAACTGGAAGTAAGGTAAGATGGGAGAAAAATAGATGGGCTACCGGATTAAACGTGGGAAACAAATGATAAGACGTCTTCAGCAAGTTTTCTGGCTTCTTCAAACAGGTTCTCGTCTAACTTGGCAGAAAATAAAACTTCATCTAGGCCTGTCAAGAGATTAGATCCAAGTTTCTCCTTAAGATCCTCTGCGCCGGCAAAGGAATGTTCCCTTGTCAAAGGCTCCACCTTTACCACATGAGGAGGAAGTGTACTATTTTGCGGCATGGATCTTAAGCGAATCCAGGCATCTGGAAGGTCTTTTAAATCTTCTGGAAGGGCATCTAGAGTGATCAATGGCCTTACACCCCTAATCTCTCGGAAGTTACAGGAACCACCTTGTAGGCCGATCTCCCAGATTAAGACCCCTTTAGGAGGAGCCTCTCCGAAGTCATGTTGGATTGGAGACCCTGGATAGAAGGCGTTGGCCTTCCCAATCCGTTGGAACTTATGGATATCTCCACACATCCAAGCTGATACTTTGAGTCTTTCATCTGGAACGGGCCCACGAGAAGACTTCCAGCCTACGTCAGTGAGTGATCCAAGACATCTCTCGTGGAAGACTACGATGGTAGTTGGCTTTGAGCTAAGAGTAGATACTATGTCATTTAACTCTTCTGTACTCAAAGACATATTTGGAAGTAAGATAAATTCTACGTCGTCAATAAGAACAACTTCTGGTACTCTTACTGCCAAGTGAATATCCTTCAAGACTCCCCGATCACAGAGGAGTTTGATCTGATCAAGGTGAGACATCTCCTTACTCCAGAGGTCATGATTCCCAGCCACCATCAAGACTTGTATGCCAGCATCTTTGGCATCTAGGAGAAAGGTAAGAAAGAGTTTTCTTTCCTCAGGCTTTGGGAGTGTATGAAAGATATCTCCTGCAACCACGAGGATGGTTTTGTCATTTCGGCTCTGCTCTTGTGCTATCTGTAAAATATTTCGCAACATCTCTCGTTGTCTTTCCAGATAACCTGGGATCAAACGAGTAGCCCCAATGTGGAGGTCTGCGGTATGAACGACTCTCATGAAAACTCCCAAATAGATTTGTCAAGGGATTCTATCTATTCACTAAGTTATCTTACAGCCGTGTAAAAAACGAAAAAGATACACCAAGACGTTCTTCTGTAAGAAGATTTAGCAAGACTAGAAAGAGATTACTTTGGAGATGGTAGAGAAAGCGTAGACCTGGCAGTTTCTAGGGCAGCATCGATCTCTTTTTCGGATGCCTTGAACGTTGGATCTGAAATAAAACCGCCTACGTACTTGACAGCAGATAGGAGGGAATAGAGAGTTTTCGCTAGAGTAGAAACCTCGATGAATTTACAGTTCCTACAAAATTCTTCTGACTTCGAATCTCCATCCTCCTGTGTTGTATCCTTATTATATATATAGCCGCAAACGGAACAGGTGATGCTATCTGTCGAAGTTGCGAGGACTGGAGAACTTGTGGTGACTTCTCTCATCTGATCATGAAGTTCTTGAATCTTACGAATGGCGGATTTGAGCTGCTTTCTTTGAGATTTGATCTCGGTATCTTGTTCCCGAATCAGGTCAATCAACTCCTCCAAGGATACTTCCTGACATTCTTCACACGGCTCTTTATCTTCTTGGTCTCTGCCTTCTATCTCCAATGATCCTAGAGAACCAAACAATTTTGTAAGGTCCTCAGAAACATCGTCTTCTCCCACATTTATCTCTTGGTCTTCCTCCTCTTCCCCTTCTGCTAGAATGTCTGGAGATTCTTCTAGGAGGGACATGATCTCAGGAAACTGGTCTGAGGCTTTTTTGAAGATCTCCTCTAGATCAGAATCCTCACCTTGTAAGTTGTTTAGTCCAATTTTCTTGGCCAGGGCCGTAAATATCCGTTTGAAATCCGGATCATCCATTGCGGATTTAGATTTGCCCCTCTTCATGAAAAACCCCCACTAAGACAAGTGTTTTGGGATATACAACGTGCAGTAATTTAGACTCGTTCAGAGAAAATAGCACAAGTCCTGAAAATCCTTGAAACTTTTTCAGAAATGTGCTATCTAATAGATGTCATGTGCTGTTTTACGGAGAACTGCCTTCTCCAGACTACATTGAGATGAGTCGAATTCACAGTTTGGCAGGAAATCTTAAAGATAAGAAAATAAAGATGGGGTGTTTAAGTTTTCTTCTTGAATACCCCATCTGTCGTTATAATGACTAGGCCATCTTGGAGTAAATTCTCACCGGAGACGTCTATATCTGGAATATCCTCGCTATAACCGTATTGATCCAACCTGTTCGTCTGGAAAAGCGTCACAGAAGATCCAAGAGGAAAGGCACAAGTAATCGTCTTCTTGGCAGGTCTCCCTTGGGTATCTAGTTCAACCGATACAGCCGGAGGAGTAAAGTAAGCAGGATCAGCTATGGGAGGATAAGACTCTGCTCCTGTACTACAGCTGGCTGCCTGTCCATTCCCGTTATTCCCATTGCCGTTCTGTTGCTGCCTGATAATAAGGGCAGCTACACATCTCCCTGGGTTTCCATTTGTATCTTCAGCGTAGATCGTCAAAAATACTACAGATCCTACTGGCCAGCCTCCAGTTTTGTAGACGGAGAATGTGTAGATCCTAGAAGTTGCTTCATCTTGTGGGATGACGGTACTCAGGACGTTATTGTAGCGTGGCGTAAAAGCACTGTCTTGAAAAGCCATATCTTCAGAGATATTGTTCCCCTCTACAATCGTTACCCAGATTTTGACGGAAGAGAGTAGGATATTGTCTGGATCTTCGATGGTAAATGAGATGGGCGTAAGATTTTGATGAGGCCACTGGCCGTTTGGATCTCCAGGGTTTGGCTGGAAGAACTCCCCAGTGCAAATAGGACCCTCTATCTCTTCTGGATCATTAGGTCTTGGAGTAAACGTGTTCAGACAATCTTCGAAAGGCATCTGATTGTCGTTAAAATCAGAGGCTTTGGCGATGAGTTTTACTTCTTCAATCCCAGGAATATATGGGATTTCCCTACGAATCGTAAAGGTATATCCATCTAGCGCATTCCCGATATATGAAGAGAGTGTAGCATAAGGCTCTGTAAAAGCTCCATTCACGAAAACGACGTGTTCAATTTCAAACCCACCCGGCGTTTCTACCTCTCGGATCTCGATGGTGGATAAGTTGACACCTGTCTTGATCTGGATATTCTGCGTCACTGGCTCGTCTTCTATCTTGAGCGTCGGGGGAAAATCGTTTAGCATCGAGCAGGAGGGAGGCATCTCATCGGTAGTTGCGAAGACGTAAGAACAAAGAGTTCTTGAGCCGTTGTTGTCGTAGGCAATCGTATTTAAGTGGACTTCAGAGCTATCTGGGTAGGGGAGATCCTTCAGAATCGTAAATCTATACCCAGATTCATTTTGGAGTGGAGTAAGAGAAGATCCCTGATCAAAGTCAGACCAGAAACTTCCACTAGAAAATACGATGTAATGCGAGTTTCCATGGGGTCCCTGTATGTCAACTTCAAGTATCGTCCGATCTAGATCCATCCCACTTGGGGGAATGCCATCCTTATCCGATAGGTCGAAGATATCTAAGACGATCTGGAAGTTTGTGGGAAGTTCATCTGTTAGATCTTCTGGACTTACGAGCCTGCACTGCGGTGGACCAAGTTCAATTGTATCCAGGATCTCCCCAAGAGGGGGACCAAGTTCCAACCAAGACGGCATCAACGTATCTGGGCCACCACCGTCAAATGGCGTATACTCAGTCTTCTTTATCCTAAACGTCCCCAAGTTATCAAGATCAAAAATGTTGAGCGCGGAGACTAAAGCAGATCCAGAACCAGTACTATAAAAATGCCTGCCGTCGTCGTGAAAGACTGATTTCGTACCGAAGATTGGACTCGTGATCGTCTCACCCGCTTCAGGATAATCATAGGTGCCTACTTTAGAAGTCTGGATGGTCACAGATAACGCTGCATGATTCTTGGTAATCTGAAACACGGAGATTTGCAGGTTTGGTGAACTCTTGGTCTTATCGTGGAAGATGTAAAGTTTATCGTTTTTTACGAATACTTCGTGGATAATCCCAATCGCAGATTCGCTATTCTCCCGCTGCACCGTGCGATTCCCGATTGTAGAAGTAACCAAGTTCTCAGAGACCAGGACTGGAAGGTTGAAGGTTATGGAGTCTGGATTTGTATCCCTAGAAATGCCAAAGATCTTAAAAACAATCCCGATTCGAAGAAGGGGTCTCGGAGACTCTTTGAGAAGATTGGAGTTTTGTTCCCGCCAGACAAGATAGAGATACGCCTGATAATCCAGGTCATCATCTACAAATTCTACAAAGGCCGCTACGTCTTGTGGGATTGGCACCAAAGCGTTATCTTGAGCATTGTTTATTAGTCCAAACCTTAGGATGTCACCTACGGATCTTAGGAAGACTTTGTTATCTTCTAGGCCCTGTAGAAAAGCAAGTAATTCATCTTGGTTTTCTGGCAAATCCTCCAAGTTGAAAACTGTAGGACTAAATCCAATGAGTTCTCCCTGATTATTCACCCCGTGAAAGACAACGTTCGTGGGCCAGAAAGACCTCGCCAACATCCCAGTTGGGTCTCCAAGAGGGCTGTCTTCGTTTCCACCCACATTCGCTTGGTACCTGCCAAGAGTGGTTTCTATCGCCCTCGTCCTTACGGTTAGCGTAGAAGTTCCGTGACTAAACGAAAACCGGAGTGGAAATGCGAGATTTGCGTCACTCGCATTAGTAAAATCAATCCCGTTTGCGGGATTTGTGAGGAAAAAATCTGTGGATGTTTGTTTAAGTGAGAATAAATCTTGCGGACTCCCTGGGGTAAAATGAAATAACTGTGCAGAGATGTCGAGGACACCAACGACCGTAACAAGATATCCCCCTGAGATTTTCCCACGTATAAATAGAATTTGGCCATTATTCTCAAGGGTCGTAAGATAAGACACTACCTGGTAGAACGGATCTCCACTAGCCCTAGATACAGATGGCATTGTCGGAACAGATCCAATCCCAATGAGAGAATTTGCATTTAATAAATCATAAACGAAAAGGCCAGGTACCACAGGCAACGGCGTCATTGTAGAAGATTCAGAAGATATTGTTAGGTACCTATCATAGCGCAAGCTAGACATCCAGAATCGAACGTCGTCTGGCGATGTTGGAAGGAGAATATCTGGTGTAACTACTACTGGATTTTCTGGATTAGAAATACTGAAGAGGACTACCTTATTCTGTGTCCTGGTACTTACGATGAGTGTAGTGAGTGCCATTCTTTTTCCGTTATGAGAAGGAGGACTTCTCCTTATGGAATTCCCACTTGTGCGTCAAACCGATTTGAAAGGCCAAAGCCTAAGAATCCATCTGAAAATGGGTCAACGAGAGTTCCTTCCAGATCCCAGGCCTCGTCCCCCTTGTCTAAACTGATGTCTAAATCAAACTCTCTTCCGCAATCTAGATAACGAGCCCCGAGGGCTCCACACTGTGTTACTTCCTCGTCAAAAGAATAGGCCGTAAAACAGAAAGCAAAGGAGGATACTACTTTTAGACCAACTGAGACCCTGATCTTGTCAAAGCAATCTGGTAGGAGGTCTTCTAATGAACAGTCTTCTTCAAGAACTCCTCTGGCTTGGTGGCGTTCGTGGAAATCCCCAGAAGATAAGACGACTTCATCCTCCGAGGCTTTCGTCACCAGACAGTCTACTCCAGAAGAAGAGGAAGATAATAATTTTAAGAATAAGTACCAATTGGTCCCACAAGGATCTGGCAACCAGATGTCTGCCTCAAAGCCACCAAAGTCTTCCTGGGACCTATAAAGTGGAAATGGAATAGGGTCAAAGGTGTCTCTGGAAACCAACGTCTCTCGAAGGACAGGAGTATTGATTGTAGAGGCCGAAATGAGCCTACTTATGCCTGCTTCCGAGGCTGGATATCCAAAGAAAGCCCCTAAGGCCATTCTGGAAGAAAGCCTTCGTGGCATATTGGCCTCAGGCAATATATTCGAGAACCTGAAAAAATGCTCCGCGATTCGAGATGAGGTCCTGGAAAACAGAGAGGACTTCAGTTCAGTTAGTTTTAAGTCTGTATGTTCAAAGATCTCTTCTGCCAAAGAGGAGAATAACGTAGCAAAATAAGAAGAAACTACGATAAGTTCTGCGGTCCCAATTGCCGACGTTACATGGACGAGGTTTCTCCCTTGAGCAAGCTGCAAGAAGACGGTCGAGGTCTTATTAGGATGGATGAGAATAGTCTCAGAGATCCTATCTGATCCGTCTAATCTCACTTTGGAGACGGTGAAAAAGAGGGGAACACCAGGCTCACTTACTTCTAGAAGAAAAGGTGTCTTCTCATATCGAAGGGGCAAGATGACGTCAGATTTTAGATAAAAGCCCCCTTCTGGTACTTTATCTAGGAATCTCTGAAGAATGTCATGGTGTGTGGACTTTAGTGGTGTTATCTTGATGGACATCCAACTCTTCCTCTTCTTTCTTCTCTTCTACATTTTCAAGAGGGAGTTCTTTCTCTTCTACTGGTTTTCTTACAACGTGCCCATCTACAACAGAGCCGTATCGAATCGATGGCATGAGTGCCCTCCTATAATTCTTACTTTGTGGACATGTGCCAATTCCATGGAAACATCCAATTCGTCCATTCCGAGACATTTTTCAACTGGGCTGGCAAGACGAGGAAGAAGATTTTCCCAGAAAGTTCACGACCGTCTGAAGTGGAAATTTTCGATAAATTCCTCCCAACAACCTCTAGATGATGTCCAGTCAAAGAGGGACCCTTCTTGGCAGTATCTAAAATCAATTCTCGTAGAAATATCTTCTTTCCATGCTTATCACCTGAGATTCCTTGCTCTTCCAATATCTTGATGGGAAGTTTCCTACCGTCTTTTAAGGGGATAAGAATCGGGATCCCAACTAAGGGAGCGTCTTCTACGATAATCGTATGACTCAAACTTTCCAAGGCAACGATAGCTCCTATTCCTCGAATGGAAGAGACAATCGGATGGTCAGAAAGAGCTTTTCCATAGGGAAGTCTGGAACTGGAAAGGGGAGAGATGACGGGAGATCTGACAAGAGAGATCTTCGTAAGAGAAGAGAGCGCTGACTTAGAAGTGTGAAGGGATTTGATCTTATCGACAAAGTCCTCAACAGCCCTAGATCTTGTTGGTTCAAGTTGTTCTGACGGCTCTTTCCCTATTACCTGGGCGCTCTCTCTTTTTTCTTGTTTTGATTGGATGTCTTCCTCTCCCATACCCATCTTGGCTTCCAAGAGACTTTCTTGGCTCTTAAGTTCCGAGTCGACATCTCCCACAAGTTTCTCTAACGTATTCACCCAGATTCGATCCAAAGTGACCCGGCCTAAGGTGGTCTTTCCTAAATGGACCGTTTGCATCTTCAGGTAAGAATCTCCAAGATCGCGAAGTTTCCCCCACCAAGTCGTGGATTCCTCCTTGATTGGACCTGGGATAAAAGCAGATGACTTTATCTTCGCAATAAACTCCAAGGCGCTAGACTTTATCCCAGAGAATTTGTCAAAAAGGTGGGAGGCTTCTAGGGACGTTCCTAGGTCTACGTGGGTTAGATTCTTCCCGGCTAATGGAAGTTTGTTGAAGATCTCTGAACTTTCGTGTAATTTCTCCGAGAGTTTTGTGAGTCCGGTAACTGTCGGTTTATTCAAGACCCCTCCTAGACGAGTCTTGCCCTACTCACGTAGTTAATTGTACCTGTAAGTTTTACCATGGCGTCCCCATCTGCGGCGAAGGCATCTTCGTTCCTTTCTGTGAACCAACAACCCGAATATTGCCATTGCCTATAAAGGGCACTTCCCTTAAACCAGAACTCGTGTGCTGTAAATGGCCGGTCCTGATCAGCCAAGTCTTCCCATACAGCGGGGAAACCCAAAGCCCTCTCCAATTCTTGAGACCAGACTTCTGTTCTTCCAACAGAGAGTGAGTAACCAGTAGACCTTCCAGGAACGTAGTCTACAGGTCTTCCCCAAGTCTGGTGAGAGAGCTCATAGACATGGTTTCCTTCACGGGAATACGCCGTTGCCTGCCAGGAAGTTATTCTTCCTACCATTTTTCCGTTGACCGCAATGGTCATCCCATGGTAAGTCTTGGTCGTGGGGGAATTGGGGTGGGAATAATCCAGGGGCTGGACTTTTACGCCAAACGTATTTGTGCCAAAGGGTGATAGATCAGGCATCTTAGATTCTCCAAAATTTAGGTTCTGGAGAAAGCTAAGATCATTTGGTTGCTTTTTTCCTCTTCTCAATCACTCCAGTAGTTTCGAGTGCCTCTTCAAGATCAGGTTTTAGTCTTATCCCTTTCCCTGAAATCTCCGTTGGATCTACAGCCTCAAATACTTTCTTTACGATTTTTTCGAAACCCCTATTTCCAAGGGACAATTGAGATCCAACATAATTAGCCAGATTCACTAAGTCTGTTGTAGAGGTAGGCTTCCCAGGCTCTTTCTCGAATGACCTGAGGAAGACTCTCTTTGCAATGGGTTTGACAGGCCCTCCACCTTCCCTTTCCTCCGTCCGGTTAAATAGGGCCAAGCCTGCCCGGCTGGCAACGGAGATTTCTGCGACTTTTCTGATGATCTCTTCAATATCACGTTTTTTCCCGTATTCCCCCCCAAGATAGAAGCTATGATGAGCCAACACCTTGGGAATACGTAATTCTAAGACGACGACAGCTGGATCTCCCTTCTTTACAGGGAGTCTAATCGAGGCAGACCCAAAGGCACCGACCTCCCTCCCAAGTTCCTGGCCTTTCTTATCGTGATTACTCTGAAAGCCAGGATAGATGGGAGACTTTTCAAATGCTCTGGAGAAATCCTGTGCCCAAATAGAGTCACTCCCTGTGCCACCCTGAAAATCTCCTATCCACCCATCCTCCATGGAGATACTGATATAAGCCGTGACGAGAACGATTCCACTCTTTACATTCTGGTCTATCTTAAAAACACTGATTCCATCTCGAATGTCACCCTGTGGTTGCGGTGCCCTGAAGTACTCGCTAAGGTTCTTCCCCAAGTATCCCTTAGAAATCCTATTAAAGGTTGTTACAAGGTCAATTCCTGCCTGTTGAAGTTCTTCGATATTATTCCCAAGATGCCCCCTGTTACTTGGGACATCCACAAACATCGTAGCAGGAACTGTCTTAGATCTGGTCTTTCCCTCCAAGATGTCTTGGTATTTCTTAGGATCTACAAGACTTAAGATTGCATTTCGAATGACATCTTCCAGTTGATCAGATGGAAGGCCTTTGTTCTCTTCTCTGACTTTCAAGACCAAGTCTCTCTTAAACTCATTCATCGCGTATCCGATACTCTCCGCCTTACCACTCTGTTCTTCGATAAGAGCAACTTGTTTTAGGACTTCTGGATGACCTTTCAAATACGAAACCCAGGAGCCTTTCACTTCTGACTTCCAAGAGGCGGGAATGTCTGGAATGCGAGTGGAAAGATACTTTGTCCTAGCATACTCTGAGGCCTCTGGTCCAACCAAGAATCTGGAGAATTTACTCTTAAAGAAGGTCAGATAAATAACTACAGAGGCCGTAATCACAGCCAGAAACGTCCTCCAATCTGTAGCGATCGCCAGAGTCCTGGCCACAACTCTCGCCGTCTTCTCTTTCTTGAAACATTTTATTTTCTGATTCGAACTATCTACGAGACAAAATGGCTTTCCTTCTGGATTCTCAGGCCACTCTTCTACGTCCAAGGCGATCCAAGAAGCTCTTTTCTCCACGGGGATCTTGGAGGAGATCTTATCTAGTGACGCAGCTAGATCTTTATCTCCAGACTTCTCCGTCTCCTCTGCCAGGTGCAAGAGGTCTGATAAAACCTGCATGGTGTGTTTATCTTGAATCATCCGCTGAGATTCTCCATAATCTTGCAATGGGTGATGTAGCTGCCACAAACCTACAAATGATGAGAAGTGATGAAAAACTCTGGCCTCTCTCCATAAGAGACGCCGAGTTTCTTGAAATATTCCCGGACTGCCAGAAGAACAACATCCCCTGTACTAGCCCGTCTCTTCCCCTCTACTTTATAGTCTAGGGCAAGAGCTTTTAATCTTAAGTACATCGCATAAGGGACGTTTAATGAGATCTCTACGAATTCCCTCTGGAGACTCCCTTCTTTTAGAGAAGTCATTGAAGAGGCAATTTGATTCGCGAACTCAATGGCCCGTTCCCTAGAAGTAACATTCTGATAATAACCGTTGATTGCATCTAAGGCAGGGCCTCTATCCCCACGTTTCAACATATCTGCGATTCGATGGATGTTTGAATGACATCCTGCGCAAATTCTGATCAGATTCTCCCTCTCATCTCCACCATCTGCCGCCTTTGGCGTCTTATGATGGACGTGAGAGAAAGCCTCAGGTGTTGGCCTAAGGCAGATGAAACAAAGGGATATCATCCTTCATCTCCCATAAGTTTACCCAACTGATGAGGGAGCCCCTCGGCCATGTTTATGCTTCTTACGCTTCTTTTTGTCCCATTGGGCACCTTCAAGCAAATCTTCTTCGTCTTCCTCACCCATTTCATCTCCGTCCAACATCTGTTCTCCAGGGGCTATGTGGTTCTCTAGTCTCACCGTCTCTCCAACAACTTCCTCTGGTACCTTGATATCTTCGATGTCTTCTGAGGATTTTATATCTTCTACAGGGAGCGAAGGTGGAGTGACAGGAAGGACCGTCTGTGGTTCAGGGAGTTTCTTTGTGACATTCGTTTTAGTAGGTTGAGGAGTTATTATCGGCTTGTCGGGTCTCTTCTTATTCTCAAGATGTGGAGGAGTAGGATGGGTGGCTTCTGGTTTCTTCTCCAACTTCGTCCCTCTAGGTGGGATATCCACAGGAATAGGAGGAGGAGTCTTTATGTGATTCTGTCCTACTTCCTGTGGGATAATGATGTCGAAAGATCCGGAGAGGGCTAGATCATGCAGGTTAGATCTTTGGATTTCCGAAATCCCCCATACTTTGGTCAACTCAAATTCGATCCATGGTGGGACGACTACGTACCTCGGTGCGGAGGTTGCTGCTCTTGTCACCACCATGACCCCAGAGTCCTTCACGTTCCTTAAAATCATCACCCCTGAGGAAAGAGATTTCTGATAGTTCTTTTCTGAGAATCTTGCCATGAAATTACTCACTTAAGTTTTTCTAAAAAGTCTCGTTTTGCAAGCAGGGGACTTTTCACCTGAGAGAGCGGAGTCGAAGGTTCTCCTGGATACAAGATCTCAAATAATTTGGTGGAATAGGGAACAAGAACTCGTTCCTTTCCGCCGTATTTCTCGTAGATGTCTACAATCGCCCTGTACGGAGAACTCATCTCCTTGGAGATTACCTTCCCAGACGCCCCAAGTGGAATAATCGCTCTTCCACCTCCAACTCTCTCTACATCCACTTCAGAGATAAATTTAAGGAATGTATTTGGCTGAAACGGATCAGAAGTCTTCCTCTCTTTTACCTGATTGACTGTGGTAGAGAGTTCTTCTTTATTTTCATGTTGAAAGTTTAAGAGAGAAGAGAGTCCCTCTTCCAAGATTGAGTGGGCCTTAATCTCATCAGGATCGAAGAAGACAGTCCAGCCTAATTCTTTTACCAAGATCCCCCAACCGTAATCAAATGCCTGGACCTTCTCAAGCTTAAAAGGCTCTTCTCCTTTATTAAACTCCACCCTTACCTTTCGCCATATTCCCTTAGAACGGATAGCCACCAAGGCATGGTCTTCTAGAAGTCTGAGCGCTCCGGCTCTCACTCCTTTTTTGACTGTTACCTTGACATGTTGGTCTACATCAAATCCTGGAGAATCCTCCTGGAACTCAGCAAGATGGGTGATTACGGCTTTCTTCTCCGTCTTGATACCGGCAAGCTTAAGGTCTTTCTTAAGTTTAGAAAATCCGTAAGAATCTTTAAGCGTGAAGATGTAGCCTAGTTTGAGTAGACTCTTCGTTGGTATGCTTGAAGATTTGGCCCTGGAGACGAGATATACTCTATCAGAATCTGAGAGATGCTTTTCCTTCGCCTTGAGATGAAGAAGCGTCGCTAAGAGTGCGTCTCTATGCTTTCTACCTTTATCACTAGGTGCGGCCTTTAAGTGGATTTCGAATCCTTCTTCTGGGAGAACATATCCAAAGGAGAACTCTATTCGTTCATAGGGGCCACCTCTCTTTCCCCGGTAAGTCGGAGAGATCTCGTCTTTTAGCATAGAAGTTTGCTTTAGAGAGTTTAAGAATTTCTCAAACAAGTGGACGTTCCCTAACTTTCCTCCGATTGTCGTATGAGGAAATGGGTCGAATTTCTTTTCAAAATCGGATTTCTTTTCGACTCTCCGCAGGATCTTAAACAAATCCCTGGACTTAAACTTTAGCCTCAATTCTTCCCATTCGGCCTCGGAGAAATGACGTGGGATTTCCTCTTTTAAGAGGTCCATGAACGCCTTATAAAAAGGCACTTCTTTACTAAGTTGAAGGGTAAAGATCTCCTCCGGTCCTGGGAGATCTTCCTTTAGTTTCAAAGCTCCAGTATTTATAAAACTCCCAAAATCTACGAGGTCTCTCACCAGAGCTGATTTCTCAGAGCTAGAGAGCAGAGCCGAGACTTGGAAAGAAACCTTTAAGGCGTCTTCTTTCTTCGATAGAAGTTTTGTAGAGATCTTGGTCGCAAGTCTTTTCGCCTGCGAGAACTCGCTTTTTCCAAAAATATCCAAGGGATAACTCTCTGACTCTAGGCTTTAACCTGGAGAGTATGTCAAAGGATAAACGTCCCATGATCTAGTCTTCCAAAATCTAACTTCGCCCTGAGTTCTGCTGGATTCTGAAACACAGGTTTGGCCATAAGTCCAAATGTTCCCCAAGAAGGTTCTCCGATCTTTTGTTGGACGAGAGAGTACTTCACGGCCGCCACTCTTCTTCCTACATGTGACCAGTCTCCAAAGTCGATCCAGGAACTGCTGCTTTGAAATTTTGCCGACAACTCAAGCCGACTGCACTCCTCTCCTGTAAATGGGATGATTACATGATTCTGGCCAGCGCGAAGGGAAACGTCGAATTCTTGAGAAGGATGAAACTTTATCTTCAAAGTCGTGGCAGAACTAGGATTAAAAGAGGCACTCCAAGAAACGTCTCCTTCTAATTTCGGAGAGAATCTGCCGACGATCCCGAATCTACCTAGAGAATCTGGCTTTCCTCTCGCTCCAGAAGATGAGAGAAGGATGGAACCAGCAATTGGCTCAAAGGCAGAAAAGTATCTGCCAAAAAGTTCTGTCTTTAAGACTGGGTAATTCTTCTCTACTTGGGAGAGAGTGGTTGAAAAAGGCGTAAGGTTAGCTGAAAGAAGTTGTACTGCCAAGATCTCAGGCACAGGAATTCCTCTTCCCCTAGGTCCTCCATCTCCGCCACCTTCCAGGAAGAAGGGACCTGAGAAAAAGTCCAAGACAAACGGACCAATCCCATCTTGGTAGGTCCTCACCGTTGGGATCTGTAAGATTTCAGAAAGATAAGCTGGAAAGGCACGAAGATAAGTATTCCCAGAAACCCCTTCTGGTAGAATAGCGTCGAACTCTACTCGATAGTCAAAGACACTCCCTCGGTCAACTAAGAGTGTAACAGATATTGCTTGAACTTCAACAAACGAAGACAATCTTTCCTTTCCACTGCGTAGGATCCTAAACTTGTCTCCATGACAGACAAAGTATTTGGAACGCAAATGTAATACCTTATCCCCTTCTTGTAATAGGACCTCAACAAAGACGGATTCCTTAAAGACTGAAGATCCAGCCTTATAATCAGAGGAGAGTTCCCTATCTAGGGTTAGGACCTTCTTCTGAGCGTCATATTCCTCTACGAGAAAATATGACTTTCCTTCTAGAGAGAATAGATCTCCTGGCTCTGGCAGGATCTCTTCTGCCAAGGAAATCTCCGTTGTATGCTGAAAGGCTTTAAGAGATAAGTGAGAAGTATTATCCGGGACGATACAACTAAAAGATTCCCCTAGTTCTTTTGCAAAGCGTTTTTTCCCAGTTAGAAACGGATCTAAGTAATAGACTCTTCCATGTGGGAGGAGCCTAATGGTCGTGTACTCTGGAGCAAGATAATTGACAGCCTCGGTAAGCCTAGATAGCTTCATGATTCTAATTTATTAACGAACATATCTAAAACACCTGAGAAAGTGGACCCAGCGAAGGCTAAGATGGCTACGTCTCCCATATTCTTGAAGAAGAGATACGAGATCATAAGGCTCACCCAGAATCCTATACAGAAGTAGCAATGGAGGAAGCAGTCGAGTGCCGTGAATCTCTTAATAAGAGGGTCCCTCAACCAGGATAGGACTTTGGCATCTGCTAGGGTAAACGTAATTCCATAGATAGAGAGTCCAAGGAGGAGGAAGGCAAGTCCTGGGTCAGTCGACAGCATATTCTGCATTAAGTCCTCCCAATTCTTCGGCCTCTTCTATGGCCTCCATCAAATCCTGTTCAAAACCAGAGAGGTCCTTCTTTAAGACTTTGATCAAGCCGCCTGCCATCTGAAATGTTACTGAGTCTTGTGCAGGCTTTTGTTTTTCCTCGTCTTCCTCTACGTCGAGGAGAGCAGATACTTTCTTGAGGAGAGACTTGGATTGTTTCACGGTTAGATGTACAGAAGTATTCCAGTCGTCTATGATCTCAATAAAACCATCTTCCAAGAAGGTCACATCTGGACAGCACTTTTTATGGCACATCTCTCTCTCATTCAGCGTAAAGGTAAGCTATCGTAATTCTACTTCCAACTCCTGGGACCCCACATAATGTAGCCGTAAAGTTTACTGCATTCCAGGTGAAGTACTCTGCCGTAGGGGAAAAATCTCCACAACCATCGACAAGACGAGATAATGCCCCGTTCCAGTATACCTCTAGATTTCCGATGAAACTGTCGTTTTGGTCTGCTGGTACTGGCTGGAATGTGAGCTGGTTACTAATATCTGGAAAGTCTGCGTTCGGGAATTCCCGAGTTCTTCTCTTTACAGTAGTTCCCGTTACCGTCTTCCAGGCCCCATTGGCCCGAACGAGTAATTGATTATTCCCAAGATTGTAGAACAGGACTCCCTCTTTGATTGTATCTTTATCATCAAAGGGCCCTGTTGGAAACCCTCCAGTGCCTGACAACACTACGCCATCTGTTTGGGAGAGAGACTCTAATTCCCTCGGGTTTACCTTCATCGAATACTTTTCAATCGTGATAAATCCATTATCCTGGAGGATTTTTAGTGAAGCTACGATTGGCCGGATGGCATCGTCCGAATAATCCTGAAAGGAATTTGGCAAGATGCTACGGGACCCAATTGGGATAATCTTCCTCGTCCGATTGTAGATCCGGAATTCCTTAGGTTTCTCCAGGCTCGTCATGATTCATCTCCCTCGTTAATTGACCAAATTAACCCTAAGCGAAACTCTTAAGTGTTCGGAAAGGGAAGAAAACTCACGAGCATGCTCGGATCTATCCTCCCAAATCTCTACTTCTTCAAGACCAGACATCTTCTCGATGAGCTTAGGAATCAAACGCTTCTTATAGGCTAAGGCAGTCCCAGATCTTGTATAATAGATATCGTGGGGAATGAGGTGGAATTTTCTCAAAATCCTCGTCACTTCCCTAGCCAATTTTGGTGGCCTCCCAGTTAGAATAACGACGTGGTCTTCTGGAGAAGCCATACGTTTCTTAAATTCGCTTGCCACCTTTTCGTTAGGAGAGATCGTAAAGATTTCATCGTCTAAAGAGTCCTCCTCTCCCCACCAACCCCGATGAGGCCAAGTCGTCTTCGTCTTTCTTTCCCATAGATCAACTCCTTCTTCTGGGGTAGGTGTATGGATGAGCGTTCCATCAAAGTCGAAGACGCAAAGACGTTTTGTTCCAGGTCTCTTCATCCATCTTTCTCCACCTTCTCCACGAATACTAGGGTGGCGTTCTTTCACACCCATAGCTCTTTGAACTTCAGATTCTGTCTTGCCAGCTAAGAGCTTTCCTTTCTCATTCAATAACCCGTGTTGGGATAACTGCATCCCCTTAGTTCTGGCGACATTGCGAAGTCGCATATTATAAAACGCAGGCCCCGTATGGTGAAGAAGGGCTGCCCCAAACGTATTTTTGTCCGTCGAAACGAAAAGGTTGATTTTTCGTTTATTCAAGACAAAATAAATATTCTTGCTCCCCCCAATAATTCCCTCTGCCTCAGGTATCTTCTGGTGAACAGACTCTGGTGTAATTGTGTCTGTAATGAGAATATCCACGTCTTTTAGGAGAGGTTCCCCTCTTCGTAAGGACCCGAGTGGTATCCCAGCCATCTGGATATAACGAGTCCTTACTGTCACCTGATCTGGAGGAACGAATTTAAGACCAAGCCTCCTCACGATGAGTTTGGCTAATCTTACGCCTTCTCCATGTGGTATCTTCTCAGATTTCACTTAACTTACCGCTCTCACAATAACCCGGATAAGCTTTACGCAGTCGTCATAATCATCCAAGGCATCTGAGCTAAGCCTCCTTAAACGAAAAAGAACTGGAGAGGAAGACTTGCTAAGAGATATATTCTCGAACGAAGCTGTTTGATTTAATTTCCCTGGTTTTTCACCTGCCAAGACGTTTCTTTTCTCTTCGCTTCCAAAGTCGCTCTCTATCCCCCCAACGCCAGAGAGGAACATGTCATCCCGATCTACGAAGGAGAGTGCCCAGACGAGTGTCTTAGACCCTGAGGGAATCGAACAGGGAGAAGACTCCACGAAGATAGAAAGCTTCCTAGATCTTGGCCTCTCCGCTAGGAAGAAACACATTTGTGGTCTGCTATGAGAAAAGGCAAGTGCTGGAAACTTGTTGGCGAGTTCCGTCCGCTCTGGATAATCACTCTGCTCAGAGTATGGGCCATCATCTCCCACATAGAGAGTATGTGCAGAGAAGACTTGATCGAAGATCTTGTCCGACCCGAAGACAATAGGTACTTCCTCTGGAGGAGGGGATGGAGTCCCAGAAATAGGTGGAGTTGTCGGCTCTCCCTCGAAGGGATAGAGGATGACAAGACCTTGGGTGAATAGAGTCTGAAAGTTAGACGTCTCGATTTCAGCAACCGTAAAATCCAAGGTTAGATCCACTCTCTTACCCGGATAAAGAAAAAACTTCTTCTTGTTCTTAAAGTAGATCGTAACCATGGAAACCACTGCTTCAGTTATTATTTTGCCTGAGGCAAGAGCATTTTTGAGGTCATTTAAATCTGGCATGAACTCCCCCGTGAGATCTTGGTCTTAGCAATTAACTGACAAAGACCAGTTTCAAGATCAAGACATTCTCTAATCCCTAGAATCGTCTTAAGTAAATCTGTCGAGGCAAACGATCTCCTCACATCCCCTGCCCTTGGTGCAAAATGCCTCATCAAAGACGTAGATTCCGTCAATCTTAAGATTATCAGAGCTAGTTCCTGGATAGAGGTTTCAACCCCAGAGCCAACATTGATTACTGCGGCGTTGTTACAATCTGGAAATGGAGAAACACATGCCGAAAGAACAGCCGCCGCGACATTTGACACGTGAACAAAGTCCCTCGTCTGTTTTCCGTCTCCATAGATGGGTAGGTCTTCTCCAGTAATTGCCTTAGAAACAAAAGATGGAATAGCTGCTGCATAGGAGCTATCTAACCTTTGTCCTGGACCGTAGACGTTAAAGAATCTTAGGGAAAATACTTCCATCCCAAAGCTCTTCGAGAAAGCGTTCGCCAGAGCTTCTCCAGAGACTTTGCTCGCAGCATATGGAGAAACTGGGACTGGGTAGATCGATTCGCAAAGAGGAATGAGTGATGTCTCCCCATAAACGGAACAACTCGAGGAAAAAACAACTCTCTTGACAAATCTTTTCACAGTATCTAAGAGGAGGAAGGACCCTTCCACGTTTTCCAGAAAAACTTTCTCTGGGTTTTCGACGGATCCAGCAACCGAAGTCTGGGCTGCGAGATGTACTATGAAGGATACTCCCTTAGATGCCTTCTTTACTTTGGATTCGTTTAGGATAGAGCCCCTTATCAAATGCACGTCACCACTGATCCCATCTAGATTGTTAATAGATCCTGAAGAGAGATCATCCAGTACTGTGATACGCGCCCCCAAGGAGGCGAACTTCTCTACAACGTGATGACCGATGAAGCCACACCCACCTGTAACCAGGACCAGTTTTCCGTCGAATGCTCCAAAATGATCTATCATTCCTCTCCTCAGTCTGAAGAAGTGGCCGCCGAAACAGACCTTATAACAACCAGCAAGAGATAGACTGGATTTGGATAGGTATCCGAGACAGAAGATCCAAGTCTTCTTACCCGCAATATCATAGGAGTCCCAGCCAAGGATTTGCTAATCTGAACGTTGGTGATCAAACTGCTAAAGATCGTTCCAGTGGCAGAAGAGACAGCCATCACATTCGTCTTGGTCGTCGCATCGGCAAAGGCGCTCTGTAAAGAAGTACCTGTAATCCAGGAGATTTCCCACAAAACATTTCCTACACCTACGTTCTTAGGCAAGGCGTCTAACAAGACGTCTACTCTGACATTATCTGAACTATAAGTGTTCTCTGGGACTTCGCAGATAAGAAAGCACTCTTCATCGTTACCTGGGTCGAATTCTAGGGCAGGCGTGTGGTTTTCTAGTTCTACCCTCTTTGGGGCTGTGGCCGCGTAATAAAGATCTGAGTCGTCTCTAGCATAAATAGTATGCGCGTAAAATAATTGATCTCTAGCCGGCTTTCCTACTCTTTCTGGCCTGAGTACAACAGGAGCGGCAGATCCTGCTCCAACTGGAGCTGGGGAACCTCCCCCTCCTCCCCCACCAGATCCAGCTCCTCCAGTGCCAGAGTCTAGCGTTGCCTTCCAACTCCCACTAAAAACAGACGGGGGCACATTATACAAATTATAAACCCTATGGTACCAAGGTCTATAACCAACAGTTACACTCACTTTGGTCGCAGAGGATGCCCCGGCTTCTCCCTCAAAGAAGTATAACTTTAGAAAAGTTGGAGTGGAAGTGCTGTCTGCAGCAAAGACACCCCAGGTCTCTTTCCCACTTGGAGAAAGAATAATATCATCCTGGGAGTCTGTAAGTCTTACGACACACTTCTCTGAAAACCCACTCCCCAATACATAGCCATTTCCAGAATCAATTCCAAAGGAAGAGCCACTTCCCTCTAAGACGACCAAGACCCCCTCAGATCCAGTCTCTGAAGTCGTAAGAGGGGGCATAGTTGAAAAGACTCTCCCGTCTCCCACAGCTCCATGAACATTCGCATTTGGATTTCCAACGAGAGGCCCAGTCACATAAGGAGTGGCAGTCTTGGATTCCATGACGGACTGCTTCGCAGTCGAACCCATATGCTCGGCTTTTACTTGTGCTGGTCCTATTTGATCTGATACAAACGGCATAATCATCCCCCAAGAAGTTGTTTTCCCAGTCTTTCTGTGCTTCTGGGCTTGTGGAGACGGCGCGAGTACGCCAGGATCATCAAGAAAACTAACGCCTATCCAGGAGAGAGGCTGGAGAACAAACGAGGAGAAATTACCGTGGTTAAAAAATTCTTGGATTTGAAAGGTCCGTTTAGCAAATCTCAGGACAATTCGTCCTGAGCATTTTATTGGAGATCGAAATAATCCTATGCATAAGAAAAAATATGAGGGGAATTTAGAGCCACTCCAGAAGATTTTGCATGGGAACTAGCCTAAAATAAGGACAACTGTTCCAGGTAAAGGCCGATTTCTGTACTTGAATTACAGTCTACTTATCTAGGTTAGCAGTTAAGTTCCTACACGAGGAACTTTTTAGTTTAATATTTACGTAGACTTAACCAACTTGACCAACTTAAGGTCTGAACAGCGTAATTTCATACGCACGTCATTTTTTAAGCGGATTGGAAAAACGGCTAAAAAGTTCCTCAAAACTGACCAACTTATTGTACTTGAATTGAAATAATTTCTTGAAAAATCACCAGTTAAGTTCCCCAAGGATGAACTTTTTAATTTAATACTTACGTAGACTTAACCTACTTGACCTACTTAGAAACAGCAGGTGCGTCATTTACCACAGTGAGTCAATTTTTGGCAAAATGGCTGAAAAGAGCCAGTTTTGTAATTGAAAATTTATTTTCTGGCCTTGAAATGAAACGCCAAGGTAAATGACAGGCTTTAGAATGGAAAAAGATAAGCCTATAATTAGCCTTGAATTATAGAAACACCAGCCTTGAACTGTAATAGACCAAGTAGAAAGCATAACAGGGACAACGACTTAGACGCCAAAAGTTGTCACGTAAATAAGAGACTTATTCTAAGTAATACAAATAGGAACGGCTATTTCCAAGACAAACGAACGGCGTTCGTGCGTCAATTTTCGGACTACCGTCAGCCAGGCTTGTGAAGGAAGTTAAATAGGTCAGAGGAAGTTGGGGAAGTTTGGGGTAGGAGGTCAGCGAAAACGTACTTGTAAGTAAGCTGGTATTAAGATCAAGAGTTTCTGAGGAACTTTGAATATGGAAGTTGAGAAACTTTGAGTAAGTTCTAAATCACAAACCAGTGGGCGAGTAGAGAGCCGAAACAAGCAAGCCGCCGCCCCGCCCGCCATCCAACCGGTGAAACATGGCTTGCCCGGCCGCTTTTCAAGGAACGATAAGGAAACCATGATTAAGACAAAAGACTTTGAAAATCAGCCTGATTTAATTCGGGTGGCTACGCACTCTATAACCCCAGGCTTATTCGGACTCCCTATTCGTCGGGGAGATCACACACGGTGGGCCAAGGGTTCTACATTCGATTTGGACATCTGGCTTGCCATCCAGGCACTATGTTCAGACTTACACGCAGAAGATAAAGTGCTAGAGAACCCAATCAAATGTTCCACAACCAGCCTTTTGAGGAGTGCTGATAAAGTCTTCGGGACGTCAGCGAGCAGATTGGATGCCTCTTTACATCGACTTACCCAAATAGCTGTAGACAAGATGGGGCCGCTTCTTAATTCAGTAAATTCAATAAAAAGTGACAATCAAGAGGCGGTGTATAAGCATTATCTCTTGGAACTTTCCCCTTGGGTCTTGGAGGAATTTAATTTCAGGCCTTGGCGTTATGTGGACTACGGATTTTATAAGTCCCTGAGATGTTACTTGTCAAAGATTTTGTATCTCTCATTGGATACGATGTTTTACATGGCTTGCAAGAAGCTTTCCTGGAAAATAGGAGAAACCCCTGTAGAAATCGAGAAGGACTATGCAACCACATGTGAGGAAACTGGCCTCGTTCAAAGATCTTACGGGTCCACAATTTCAACCCAGATGGGGAAATCTCTGGAGGAACTTCTCTTAGTCGGGTATCTGTCGAAGTGGGAACTCCTGCGAAGGAAACGAAGGCTCTACGGCTTGTATAAACTTGTCTTTCGTCCTGGTGATTTGTTCTTTGCTATTCATGCCAGTAAATTCAAAAGCAAACTGTCGTCACCAGGACTTCACGCAGTTCCATCAGTAGGGTCTTCTCGAGAGAGTCAAGAAGACGTTCAAACACTTCCAGACATCCATGGTGTCGGAGAAGAAGTTCGTCAGCAGCTCTTGGCCCTTCTCTACGATACGAACATCGTCTTCTCAGAGTCATTTAGGTTCGAAGTTATTCCTAGGGAGGCTGACTGGAAATCTCTAGACAAACCAAGTGGACTTTCAAGGGAAGAGTTCTTGGATTGGCTAAAAGTCATTGTAACTAGGGGTGGAGCCGCAGTACTTGACAAATCTCCTCACCAAGATGATCTACAAAAACTATTTTCGATTAAGTTCGACTTCGAGCAACGTAATCGAAGAAATCAGATCTTAGATCAAGCGGGATGGCTTGTTTCCGTAATTCTGAACCCGGCTTATGAGATCCCTTCCCAGATAAAAGCTAAGATTAAGAAACTCGAGGAAGACCGCCTTGCCAGGATCCAGGTTCATAATGATACTATAAACACCCATCTGAAGAACTTGGAGGAAGACTTCCTAGTCACGGAGAAATGGCGGTCTTCTCCATCAGAAGAAAAGACGAGGATGCTCTCTTGCTGGACCTTGTCCCATGGTAGAGCTGTTGGTCTCCTCCCAGCGTCAGTCCTATTTGCCCTAGACGAAGTCATGAAGATATGCCAAGAGCGTTTAAGGCTAGAGATCAAACAGTTAAAAGGCATGAGCATAAAGACAACTTCTTCAAATCTTATCACCCCCAGACGTTTCCAAGAATTTGGAGATTCTATCCAAATTACAAACCAACCGCATGTAGTTTAACCAGAGAATAAAACCGGCCAAATAAAGTAAAAACAAGTTCGAGACGAGGTTTTTACATGACAGCTATTTCCAACAATCAGCTAAAAGTCCTCATTCTAGCTGCCAAGTTAGAAGAAAGTGGATTTAGGAAGTTGTCCAGACAAACTAGTGACTTAGTTGTTGTCGCTAAAGTTCAACAATGGGGGATCAGATATAGGCCAGATGAAGATTCGGACAGGCCTTACCTAATTGTAGACGCTGAAACAGGGCTTACCGTGAAGAAGTTCCAAAGCAAAGTCGCAGCCAAACTCTTCATGATGTTCGTGGCGAGATTCTTGCGCTACGGGAAGCTCTACCTAAAAACCCTCCTCTACCTCTTGGTTGCCTCCTTTGCCTTTAGCGTTGGGATGAGAGGAACGAGTGCCGCCTTGGGATTTTTTAAGAAAGAAGCCAAGGATGCCAAGAACGCCGCTGAGGGAAACCCACCCCCTGCAACATCTGAGACTTCTTCAGGTACTCCAGCACAAGAAACCCAAGAAAGAGAAACTGGAACCAGTGCCTCTTTCCGACAAGCAGGCCTTTTCGACTACTCTGTCAAAGCTTGGCACGCCCCGTCCTGGATTATCGAAGAGAGAGTCGACCCCTCTTTCCCGGACCTTCCCGCTGCTATCATCGACACGAAGTCTGGAGCCGTAGTAAAGAGATTCACTTCTAAGTCTGAGGCAGCTTCCTACATGAAGGTCCTAGTTCCCATCTTTAAGCTTGGCAGGATTGCTGTGATGGCAGCCGTTACTGGAGCACTCTTTGCGATCGCTTTTAGATTCGGACCGCAATTCCTAGAGACTGGAGTAGTGAAGTGGATTGTCAAACAGGTTTATTGGGTTGCCAAGATGATAGGGAAAGGATTGGGTTTCCCGTTTAAGGGACTTAGATACACAACCAAGCCTCTTGGTCCTGCAGGAAAAGAGTCTGTAGAAACTGGCATCAGCACGCTGCGTGGAAAACTTCCTTCTGGAGAGGCAACTCGGAAGTACCTAGGAGTGTGATCTACCGGTCGTCTCCCCTACTTGAGAAATTCTTCAAGATCCTCACAAAGAAGATAAGACTCTACCACCTCCTCATCCCTCTATTCATAATCTGCCTTGATCTTTTTATTCACGGTCACAAGTTAGTTTTATAGTAGATCACAAAGTCAAGAAGATCGAGAATAAGTAAACCTGCACACCCCAGAAGTAACTGGGATGTGCTGGTTTTGATAGTAGATAACACATCATTTAGACTCGTCTCTTTGAGAGTCGAAGTAGAAAGAAAGGGTCTCTACTAAGAACAAAACAGGAAGTCAGATGGGTCCTTCAACTTTCCCCACTACTGCCGAAAATTCTTACCTTCCAGCCAGGAGGTAAGAGAATCTTGTCAGTAAAAGTATAATCTGTGGCTAAAGTAGACTTCTCGTGTACAATGGCATGTTCCACTGTTTTTAATCTCAAATAGGATCGATCTATTGGAATGATAGAGATTTTAACTTCTCTCACAGGTTCTGTTCTGGCGAGGTTTTCTACGTGGAGGGAAATCAACTCTAAGGTGGCCTCGTCAAATAAACCAGGTGTCTTATAATCCAGGGCTTTTGTTGTCAAGTCCTGATTCTTGGAAAACGTCTCTAGCATCTGAATACAGGCCTCAAAACAGGATGACGACTCTAAAGAGATAAACGGATTTGGCCATCTTGGATTGCAAGGGGAAGTGGGCAATCGCCAGTAAAAATCGCGTTCCAGATGGGATATTAGAGTCTCCTGGGTCTAAGACCTCACCGAAAATTCCAATCTCTCCAAGGCCATTCACGGCTTGCTCGGCTTTTAACCGGCAAAGGATGGAAAGAGACTTATCACTTGGCTTTTCTAGTGCAGTAACCGGCGTGATATAAACCCCACTTTCGATCTCTACAGGAGAGTCCAGAGAAGTCTGCTCCGGGGTTACAGGTTGTGCTTGGGTAGGGTTGTTGATATCGTATCCTCCACTTCCTACAGAGAACTCAGTTACTTTGAAAGAAAGGCCATTTGTAGCTACCTCTGCCATCATAGCCCTAGTTCCATTCGTGAGGGCTGCAACCGACGTGTTCGGGGCTGTTTCAAAGTTAAGTTTGGAGATCACAATGCCAAGATCTGAGGCTTGTGCAAAATCAGACGAAACCTCCGCCTCGGAGATAGAAGCCACCTGATAGATGGCCCCACTCTCAGGAAAATGATCTACGATTGCTTGGGAGGGTATTTTTTCGTCTTCCAGCCAACCTTGGGTCTGGAATCTCCCAAACCGAAACGGTTGCCAAGAGTTGCCACCATCTATGGATCTCTGGATGATTGTATGATCAAATAGGGCGTTATCCAGAGGAGAGGCCCAGGAAATTAGACGTTCACTTGAATTAAAAGACCCGGCTTTTAACGTAAAAGACTCGGCTTGTAGAGGAATCGAAGGTGCTATTAGATCCAAAGGTTCCGTTGCCTCGACCATCTCCTGCACTGCTCCTTGGGAAAAGAAGCCGCGGTTCCTTAGATCTCGAATCTTTAAGTTGTCTATTGAGGCAGGAGACGGGTTTTCTCCAGAAGAGTCTGCTAGGAAGTAGAGATCACTTGGGGAGATGTAGGAGAGGTCTAGCGTATTCTCTACTCTTTCTCCATCTACGAAGAGTTCAGTAAGCCTAGAGGTTTTCCCATAGACATTATGAAACTGGAAAAAGACGTGGTGATTTTCCCCTACCTGGAAAGAGGAGGCATCAGCGTCTAACCGGATAGTTCCTAGGATAAGGGAGAGTGTAGGAGGGTTTACTTCTGGTTTCTCTAGGAATAGTTTGATTCCGTTGGAATCAAGCAGATATCCGCGGCCATTTTCCTGGAGGAGGGTTATCGGAGAAGAAAGTTTAATCCACATCTCTATACCGATAACGGGTATCCCTTCGAGAAGCCCCCCAGGAATATAAAATAGATTTCCTTCAACCGGAAATCCACCGAAGACTGCTTGATTAAATTTTCCGGCTTGGAACGTAAGGGCAGAATGATCCGGCTTTACCCCAGCAATTCTTCCAATCTGAGGAGATTCTATCGCAGATAAATCATCACAAGTAGAGTAGAAGATGATCACTAGGCACCTATTCTGTCAGCTTTGATCAAGAAACGTCTCCAGATTTAAATTCCAGGATCATGTCTGTAAGTGTTTCTTTCAGGGAAATCTTGGGTTTCCAACCCGAGATGGATTCCAGTTTCGAACAATCTAATCCGCGTTGGGGATAGCCATCTGGCTTGGTAGGGTCAAAGACGATTTTTGCCTTAGACTCAGTCATCTCCTGGATGAGTTTGGCTAAATCTCCTATGGAGATCTGTTCACTATGCCCAAGATTGTAGGTCTCTCCTCCCTTGCCGTACTCGTAGATGGCCAATAACCCTTCTGCAAAATCTCGTGGGTCTAAGAAAGAACGCATCTGTTTTCCGCTCCCCCAGACGACAACGGGGTCTTCTCCAGATAAGAATCTTCGAATCAAGGCGGGGATCACGTGGCTGACTTTTTCGTCGTAATGATCTCTTGGCCCAGCTGCGTTGATTGGCCTTACAGAGGAGAGGCTAAGGCCAGTCTCTAAGTAGGCGAATTTGGCTAATTCTTCTACAAATCTCTTCCCCAGCCCATATCCCCTGTTGGTTGGTTCTGGGTCAAATCTTTCCCCCTCAACCTCTTTTGTAGGAACCGAGACGTCGTGAGGATAAATACAGGAGGTAGAGACGTTGATGAATCGCTTCACCTCGTGGAAACTCTTCGTGGAAAGGACGGATTGTAAGGGAATTAGTCCACACATGACGTTTTGGAAAGCCATGTCGTAATTGTTCTTCGTATTATAAGCGATCCCAGTTACCTTAGCGGCTAAGTTAAAGATGACGTCTGGCTTGTAAGAGAGTATCGTCCTCTTTAGCCAGATGGGATCCGTCACGTCCCCTGAGAAGATGACGATCTTATCTAAGACGTCTTTTAGCCTTCTTCTCTCACCATGAGAGAAATTGTCGACGACGTAGACACTTCCTAGATTACGTGCTAAGAGTTTATCCACCAGATGGCTTCCGATAAAGCCCGCCCCACCTAATACCATGAATTTCAAGAATTTCTCCATTCTCGTTTTACTGACTGAATTTGAGTAACAACTCTAGTCCGGCACAATCCCCTCTAGCCGTTTCCATGATAATGATGCCATTTTTAGGAAATACATGGTCTATTGGATATTCCTCTTGAATGACTTCCGCGTGTAGTTTTTCAAGATCTGAAGCTAACTTACAATTATGATCCTTTATTTGTATGACATCATTTAGGCTTAGAGGTAGATTCCCCGCAAAGAGAGCCTCGCCAAATTCTTTTCCAATTTTCTTATAATTATTACTCTTATCCGCTCTCTCCATATAATCCGTTAAGATCAAGATGGAATCGACAAATTTCTGCTGTCCAGTTTTATATTCATCCCTCAAGTCATCTAATCTATTATAGAACTCTTGCATCCTCCGTGCGTGCGTCGTAACGGCATCCCTATAAGTCTTCAATACAATCTGATCTCGTTCCAAAGCTTGTTTTGCTTTCACAATAGGTGTTGTCTGTTTCAAGGTATCTGGAAATCCATGTAGAAGATCGAGGCCAGATTCAATAACTTTCTGGTATACTTCAGATACATCTTCGTTCGTGCGTGTGTAATGTCTTTCCTTGAATTTCTTTGAAGAAGGACCAAGACCAAGTTCAGATTCCATCCATTTCATTCTAGATTCAAGAAGTAAAGAGTAAGGGCCATTGAGGAACTCTTTCCACTTAACAAGGGGTGAAGGTGGCAACCTTTTGATGATGTGGACTGCCTTATCTAGCCATAAGGTATAAGTGTAGAAGTGCCCTTCTTCGGTTTCGGAGCGTAGATTCTCTTGTTCCATGTCTTTGAATAATTTGGCCTCAAAGTACGCTTTCCCTTCTGGGGTGTCTGATAATCCATGTTCTTTTAACAAAGAGTCGAATAGTTTTATCCTCTTGTGCTCATTCACGAGATGTTCTACACGGCTTGGAAGAGTTGAGAATCCGTGGGCAAGAGTTATTATGTCATCTAATCTCTCTCGAAGAGAACCGTAACTTTCTTCGACGTCTTCAACTGACTCTCCTTTGTAGAGATCCTCTGCAGCAGAAATTAAAGCATCTGAGTCCTCATCTTCCTCAACTAATTTTTCCATCTCCTTACGTAATCTCAAGAATTCCTTACCTGCCGCTTGTAAGGCAGAATTACTCTTACTAACGTCGTCGAGGATACTCTGCTCCTCCTTAGTCAGTTGCTTCGACTTCTCTAGAATCTTGTCTTGTGCCTCCTCTATCTTTTCAACAGCGTTACCTAAAGACTCGGCTTCTGCTGCCAGAATCGGCTTGGTGATCGACGGGGCTTCGTTTTTCGCCTGATTTAAGGCAGCCTGTGAAGTTTCCCCCAAGCCCTTGGCCTTTTCCAAATCCTCAGGCTTCTCCCCAGATAAATCTCCCCCCTTCTTAGCCTTATCCAAAATACTTCCAGGTTTCCCACCTAATTGTTGTACGATTTCTTTATCGCTCAGTTTGTTCTTCTTGGCCCAAGGCTTTTTCCAAACCAGTACAAAGGCTCCAAGTAAAATAGCCACGACAACCAGAAGTCTCCAGCCTGTATACTTAGAGACAAAATCTGAGGCAGCCTGAGCCTTTGCCTCAGATTCATAACATCTGACTTTGATCTTGAAAACCGAGAGACAAAATGGCTTATTACCTTCTTTATAGACTATAACAGGCTTGAGGATCCCAGCTGTGACAAGTATCTCTTCCGCTAAATCAGAGTTCCCAGTCTTAATCAATTTGTCAGCAAGGTCTAGAAACCTACGTGTTCTCATTTCCTTCTTTCAATCGCCCGTTGTTTGGCCAGATATACATTCTGCGTCTGGAGTTTCGTGTTTCTATGACTCACTCCAGACAAGTTCGCCCGCCAAAGATAAGTTACTTTCGGCAGACATTCCATCCGGCATTTCTCAGAAACTCTAAGCCACAAATCATAGTCCTCAACGTGTTTCAAGGACTCGTCATAGAAATTAAATGGTCTTATAAGACTCCTTCGCATTAAGACTGTACCGTGGACGATTTTATTTCCTGTAAGTAGGTCTTTTGAGATGGTTTCTGGGTTAAAGACGAGATCATCCATATAACCATCTAGGACAGGAATCCCATTCTCAGTCATCGTGATCGCCTGCGTAGAAAGTACGGAGATATCCGATCTTTGGGAGGCATAAGCTACCTGGAGAGACAACTTGTGAGGAAGGCTTATGTCATCGTCATCCTGACGGGCTAAGAACTCGCTATCTGTAAGTTCAATGGCCTTGTTTAAAGATTTGACGAGCCCGTAATTCTTCTCATTTCGAACTACTCTGAAGATCCCAGGCAGCCTCTCCCGGTATTTCTCGATTACCTCTGGGGACCCGTCTGTGGAGGCATCGTCGATAATCACAACTTCATAGTCTTTGTAAGTCTGGTTCGCGATACTAAAAAGAGCTTGGTCTAGATATTTGATCCCATTCCAAACAGACATAAGAACACTGACTCTTGGCACGTCTCTTCCCTTCGTAATTCTTGGTGGGTCTCTCGCCTTTTTAGAGATCTCTCTAAGCTATATTTCCGTTACAGTTTGTCCAGAGTAGATTTGTCAAGGGATCAAACCAAACGTCAGGATCATCTTGAATTCGCTGAAAAACCAAAGAAAAACTGGAACCCCAGAATCGCAAATGGGGCCCCAGTAAAAGAAAGAGGCAAATATGTTTGGGACTACCTATCTCCATACAAGCGGAGGATTAAAGGAGATAGATAATTTAGGTGAAAGTAAGGAAAGGAGGAAGAATCAGCTGTGAGGCTGTTCTATTTTCCACACCCGTTAAATAAGACTAAGTCTCTCGTGTAAATAATCTTAGGAAGAGAGTATGTTCAAAATCACAGAGAACTAAGAAACGGCAAAGCCCTATTGCGTCATGATCTTGAAATTACAGATTAAAATGCCGTCATTAAGCAGCGGAAGAACTTATACAAGACCGTTGCCCGTGTAAATGATTCGGATATTTCAGTATTATCTGGAAATTCTCCGTGTAGCTCTTTGATGGAAAGGTTTAACAAATCGTCTGTAGAATTACCATAAAGAAGATTATTCGCAGTGGAATCGATAAGACTTATAATGATTTCTAAAGATCTAGGCCTTTCTTTTGGAATTTCTGCCTTGATTTCTGCACAGATCTGTTCAACTTGTATGTGGGTTCCATATTGAATGTCCTTGATCGCATTTAACAGCTTGGCTTGAAGGACCGGATGGGGTAACAACTTTTGGTTGATTGTCCTATAAATCCACGAATAGACTTTTTCGTTTGATCCGTGCATATCGTATAAGGCCATCTCCTCACGGGTCATCTTGTCCTTTTGAGGTTCTTTTATTACAAGCTCCTCGGCGTCTTCAAGTTCTTTTACCCCTTGTTTGACACTGGGTACTGACATTACGATATTCCCAATTGGAGTCTTCTTGACAACATGAACAACTTCTATGAGTTCTTCAATCTTGTCTTTTTGTTCCTCGGTTAGTTTTCCTGGGTCTACCTTCCCAGAAATCAAGCCGTCAACTGCCTCACCTGTCTTACCCGTGAGGTATTTTTGTAATTCTTTCTCCTTCTTCTCAGCTACGAGATCATAGTTGCAATCTCTATAGGCAATCATTGCTTTCTCCTATCTGGGGGACTATATCTAACACAGATCTGCCCTTTGCGAGCTCACCCACTCCCCAGTAAACAGGGCAAGAATGTTTAAGGCTCCAACGTAGTCAGCGTCTTCCGCAAAACCGCATTTTTTGCACTTAAACTCTTCTCCACTCCTGTTTCCCTTCTCAATATGCCCACACCCTTGGGCGGGGCATCTCTGAGAAGTATAGGCCGCCTTCACCTTGTGCCACTGGACGCCAGCTACCTCACAAAGTTCCACCAACCGCAAAACCGCATAACCGTAAATCCAGAAACCAAATTTTCTATTGATTCCTTTGCTCCAAATCCCGTGCTTGCCTGACTTTAGATTCTTGAGATCCTCCAGTACAAGCCGCAGAAGGTTTTTTCCTATCACCTTCTTTAGTTCTCTCTGGACGTAATGCTTAATCTCTGTCTTGGCCCGGTAATAAGCCTTGGAGTATTGTTTCTTTCTATCTGCTTTATTGATTAGGTCCCTTAAATGAGGACCTATTCTCTCCTTCTCTGAGGTCATCCCCAATTTCCGATAACCTATATCAATGGATGTCGTTTTTCCATTTTTCCTTTGTGGGATCTCTTTGGCAAAAGTGAGCAGCAGAAACCACTTTCCGTCCTTTTGTATCAACCGTCCGCCTTTTAAGAGGCTCCAATTCTTTCTATAAGCGTTAAGATAACGGTAGGATTTGGAGGGGATGAGAACCGGGTTGCCAATATCAAGCGTTGAAATCTTGACCCAGAAATCGAAGGAATTTCCTGATTTTTCAAGCTCTATGAACCTGTAATCGAGAACGATGCTCACGTTTCTAAGTGAGGGTTTGTCTCCTTTCCTTCCCTTCTTGCGGCACCAACACTTGAAAATCTTGAAAGCTTGTCGTTTCGCACACTGTTTGTATCTGTAGGATAAAGGAGAATCGTATGATTTAAGAAACTCTTCACAAAGATCTTTCCCGGCAAAGAGGCGATCCAGAAAATCTTCAATGGCTTTCTTGTAAGCTTTCCATAACTCGTCGAGCTGGCCTTTCTTTCCAGTATTGCCAAACTCTAAGTTTATTTTAAGACTCCTCTGGACCATTCTCTGCTTCCTGCAATTCTTTGAGTATCTTCTCTGTCTTTCGTTTCGCTCTTCTTAGCCCATAAAGTTTAGCTGCAAAGCTATAAATGACAGCTACAAAGTCTTGAACAATACCCTCTCTCTCATTTTCTGCTTCATTTACAACTTCAATAATTCGGCCTTGCTCCCTCAACATGAGCTTTAAGTAATTGAAACCAAAGCGTGTTAACCGGTCTCGATGCTCTACTAAGAGAATACCCCACGCTTTATCAGATAATAAGGCTTCAAGTTTCGAGCGTTTATCGTTTACGCCACTTCCCACTTCCATTACAATGCGCTCGATTTTCCATCCTTTGGCAATGGCATACTGTTTTAGTCGATCTGCCTGGGCCTTGAGATTGGATCTATTCTCATTACTAGAGACTCTCGTGTAAATTGCGACTCCACCTAACGGAGGAATTTTTGGATTTATTTCTTCTTCTACAAGGACAGTACCTGTAGGTAACTGTCTAGCTCGAATTTCGCCTCTTTTCCACATTCGCCAAACAGTATGATAACTTAATCCGAGTTTCTTAGCATATTGGGACAGCTTCATCATGATAATAAATTATCACAATTGCTGATACTTGTCAATATATTTTATTACTTGTCGCAATACTGAGAGAGCTACAGCCAATCTCCACCCGGTCCACTTTCCAAGGAAATCAGACCACTTCTTAGCCCGTTCGTAGTCTGAGAAACATTTAAGTCTAATCTTCCAGAGGTAGAGACAATGACTACCCTCTACTTCGACCACCTTGAGGTTAATCAAACCAGCGACTTTCCTGACCTCTTCGGCTAAGTCAGCGTGACCTTTTGATTCTAATGTGGAAGCGATTCTTTGTAGGACACGTGCTCGGTGATTGTTAGGATGATAAGACATTATGAATTATCTTTCTCCTGTAAGAATAGATCAGAGTAACCAGTCAGGCTTCCCTTCCGCTGCCTTAAATATCTCTCGGAACCGAATCTCCCATGTATGTTCAGCCAAAGTCTTCTTATAAGCTCGTTCGGCGATCTCTTCCCGCTCTTTCTCCCTAGTTAGATAGTAAATACACTTCTCGTATAAGTCTACATCACTGTTAAAGACTCCGATCTCACGATTCGGGTAGAAATACTCGTATAGTTCTGGGATGTTGCTGGAGAGCTGGAATGCTTTGCAACCTGGAATCTCAAAGTGACGGCCTTTTACCTGCTGATACCCACCGGTTGAGGCGTTAGCTAGGTTCAAATTGATTTTCGATTGGTTAAAAACCCTCACAACCTCTTCGTAGGGGACCTCGACGGTATCTGGCCAGCCAATCCCAAATACTTGTACTTTTAACCCCTTAGCCCTAAGGGCTCGGATGACTTCAGTCCGATTCCCGTGATTCCCGCCGATGAAAGATATATCGTAGATCTTCGGTAGGTTCAAGGGCTTAAAGAAACTCGTCCGGCAGCCGTAAGTCGCCTTGATGAAGGAGAGGCTACTCTCTTTATACCTAGAGATCGAGATCGCATTGGTGATAACCATGTAAGTGAAATGTGGGGCAACGGCCTTTTCGTAGGACTCAAAACGCCAGGCTGAATCAAAACAAAATCCCAAGAGACAGGTCTTCTTCTTTATTTCGTCTAAGACCTCAGGGAGGAGCTGATCGGTAAACAGGGCTACGAAGACAAAATCTGGCTTCCACGCCTCGACCAAATGTAAAAGATGAAGATTGGCAACTCTTTTCTTCTCTGGGGGGGTCTGCATGAGCTCTAGTGGGTAACGGATCACCTCTACGTCTTCCATCTCCTGCATCGCCAGATACATCTGCCATTCGAAACCGTGCCCCCTCTTTTCCTCCCCGTAAGAATAATCCAAGGCTACGAAGATGACTTTGGTCTTTGGACTTGGTCCATCTTCTAATCTGATCATAGAATTCTCCCCAACTCAAGAGACTTCCCCTGATAAAAAGATTTGTCAAGTTCTACATCAAACCTCTAGCCTAACAGCAATTCCCACAAATCAACGCTTCGTATTTAGGCAAGATTTTCCCCCAGTTGAACCGGTCGACTACCGCCTTAAAGCCCGCCTTCCCCAAGGAGGTCTTCAGAGCTGGGTTGGCTAAGACGTCTTTTAGGACCTCTGCCATCTCACGTCCAACCTCCTTGGTATCTTCTTTTTCTAAGTCTACCTGCCTACCGTGTAATACGATCCCCCCTGGAAGTTCCAAAACGTTCCCACAATTCCTGGAAACCCAAGGGACCCCAGCAGCCATGGCTTCTAGAATCACGAGTGGGAAAGTTTCATAGTCACTGGGCAGAAGAAACGCATCGGCTGCGAAAAAGGCATCTATCGTATCTCCCCTAGGAATGTTTAAGAGATGCCTGACATTTCCAGGGAAGTCTATTCCTGCAGAATCATGAGAGATGACTACAAATTGGACTTCCGGTAGTTCTAAGGCAATAGCCCGGATTAGATCTGGACGTTTCCTGCTCCCCACGAAGAGAACCAAGAGTTTATTCGTTAAATCGTGTGCTTCGCGAAACGACGACCTCCTAGGAAAGAACTCTTCTAGGTCCACCCCATTCGGGACGATCGTACAGGGAATGTTATTCCGTCCAAAGAAGGCAAAGTCCCGATTTAAGGCAGAATGCGCAACTACGTGGTCAATGTGACTTAAGTAATCTGGCATCTTGTTAAAATAAGGCTGGAACTCTTTGATGTACAGTCCAGAGAACCCGCAAGTGGCGAAGATCTTCTTGGCTCTGATTGTAGAAGCGTTCTCCAAGATCAAGTCCGCCGACCACTGTTGGGCTGCGTAAAAAAAGATAGAATCCCAGTCCCTGTGGAGGAAATCAACATATTTCTTAATTTCTTCCTGAGTGCCTATCCTCGTGTAGTAGCTAGATCCGAAGAGGTTGAATCCGTGGACGATAACACCGTCTACGACGTCATTGGTTCTGCCGGGATCAAGCCTTGTGGCCACGTGAACTTCATGACCTCTTTTTGCTAGATAATCCGCAATAGTCTTGACGACCGCCTCAGATCCACCAACGTGGGGGTGGTAGAATTGAACGCAACATAAAATCTTTTTCTTCAAAATCTTTTTCTTCATTGGTTCGGTTGGCAGGCGATATTCACGAAAGGTAAGCCTACCTCTTCTCCGTGATGGTAAGAGGCTATTCAAATAACATGAACATTTCTTTAGGAGGAGTCTCTAAACTCCTAAAGAATTCTAGGCATTGGTTCTATGGTATTTGGTTTTCAATAGGATCTGCGATAAGATCTGCGACTTGTTGGGTTTCCTGAGATTTTCCTCTTATTTATCTTGGGGGGAGGTGCTGACGTTGGATTCTGGGTTGCTAGAGGTTTCTGTCTATTCCTGGTCACCAGTCCAGGGGTATCTGGAGGCGATCCGTTCTCTGAATGCCGTGATCAGACATTCGACAATATTGGCTGTGGTAATAACACTTCCGTCTTTTATCTTTCTGGATACAAATTCGTTGTAGTATCCTAAAGCGGAAGTTCCTAACTACTCTCGTATATCTTTAAGGACAGCAGATGCTTCCGTTTTCTCGACTTCCACAGTGGTATCAACTGGAGCTTGCTGCTCTTGACTCAAACCAGCTACTCCAGTTTCTCCTGTGCCAGTAATTGGGCTCTGTTTCAAACTGACTGGTTCCACGATTGTCGTACACTTGAAATTCACGCGTTGTTCGATCCGCTCATCAACGATCTTGAGGAGAGAATCAACTACTTCAGACAGTGGATTGTGTTGGTAATATTTCAATGCAGCTAAGCGTCTAGATACTTTGTAGTAAATATCCTTCTTTTCCCTAGCGTTCGTTGCAACTTCTTGATATTTCTTAACACCTTCGATTACATCCTCGCCTAGAGTCTGCTCTCCTTCAGTTGCAGTTCCATGTTCCCGTTTTCCTGTCATTGGGATTGTCTGGCCTATCGGAACACAAACTTCAGGCTTTGGCAAAGAAATAGACCAGTCATAACCTTGGAGGGCATCTCGGTTTAGGATAGTACGTAATTCAGAATCTGCAGCAACAAGCTCGGCCAATTGTGCAAGGCTCTGGCTCTTGAGTACCAAGTGAGGGATGATCTCACTTCTGTCAAAAACGTTGAGATTTTGATCATCTGTCTCTTTAGAAGAATCGAGGAAGATCTCCGTCACGATACGAGAGATCTCCTTAAGTTCGGTTGTGGTCAATTCCCGTTCCATAAGATGGACTCCTTTATTCGTAAATAGGATGGTTCACAAGTTGCTATTTAGAGCCGTTCTACACAGTTTTCTCTAACAATTCAGGATACATTCCTCGGATGAAACAGACGGCTCTACACTGTTCCTCTACATGCTGGTTCGAGACTGCTTTCTCTACATTTCTCCATAGGTAGAGGTAGAAGGGGAGAGCCTCTAATTGAAATCCAGATCTTAAACATCTAAGCCAAAACTCGTAATCTTCTGCATGTCTCACTCTTGGATCCGTGGAGTACCTTCCCAGAATCTTAAATACTTCTCGCCTGATGAAAACAGACCCATGAGTAAGAGGTGTATTGTTCCTCGCGTAATCCTGGATCTCTTGGTAGGTACTTGGCCTATCATGTGTGCGGATGAACTTTCCATTCTCGTCGATCTCCTTTGCCCATGTTCCCAAGACGTGCACATCAGGGTGCTGATCTAAGTAGGAGACTTGGAACAGGAGACGATAAGGATCTGAGAGGTCATCTACATCCTGGCGGGCGATATACGGGCCTGCCCCACTTAAGATACCAGTATTTAAGGCCTTCACCAGATTTGCTTCTTCTAAGAAGATATATCTAAACCTTTCATCTTTCGTCTCTTCGACGAAGGCGAGAAACTTAGGCAGAGAGTTATCTGTACAACCGTTGAAGACAGAAATTACCTCAAAGTCGTGGTATACCTGCTGTCTTAAACTCGTAAGACAATCTAAAATAAACCTCTCCCCATTGTGAATGGGAAGTATGACCGAGACTTTGGGTCCTTCAAACCTGGTGAAGTTCTGTAGACCTATTGCTAAGTAATTCCTCAGATCGTTAAACTTTGGAGGAACCTCTTGAATCCCGATGCGTTCTCTGTCTGTGACAGGTCTAAGAATGCCGTCTACGAAACCCAAGAAAGCCAGGAGGGACTTTGCCTCTGGCCTTTCGGAAAACTGTATAATTTTCTCGAAACCTGCCTGATTTCTGGGCTCTTTGCTGGCTAGATGGTGGTAACGATGCCAAATCGTCTCTTCTGTATAACAGGTTCCGTGAAGGCCGAGGACATCGTGGATATAGGTCATCGAATAGCCCAAGATCTCCCATTGACGGATCAGGTCCATCTCACAGCCCTGGACATCTCTGAATTGGCTCTTTAAGAGCTTATCTACTTTGTATGCCTTAATACCGTGGATTTTTCTCTTTAGATCCTCATCCCATAGGTAGGCGCATACGCCAGCCACAGAATCTGGAGAGGTCTTTAGATAACCGGCGAGTGTCCTAGCAGCTCTTGGGAATAAGATCATATCTGCATCAACTTGAAGGATGAACCTAGCCTTTGGATAGCTGGCCTCTACTCGGGTAAGCATCGTCTGAAATGCCGCTGACATAGGTTTCACATCTTGGATGACATCCACTTGAACTGGGATATCTTGTTCTCCTACCGCTCTGACTGCCCTAGGAAACGTGGATTCCCCAGATGTGATGACGAAGCAGACCGTATCGCAAGGTCCTGCTTGTAGTTCCCTATCTTCCATTAGATCATGGACGGCATTCTTGAGTTGGACGTAAAACAACTGTTCCAAATTCGTAATGACCTCATCCACTCGGTCGGGTTTTACCGATATAATCCTGGCACTACTTGATTTTAGACCACTATAGACAAGCAAAGAGTCGTCAAAAGAGACGATCAATTCAAAGTCTAGTGGGAACTTTTCTTTCTCCGTCTCAACCTTCGTCTGCTCAACAAGAGGGTTAAGAGCAAACAAATTGACATCTAACCAACCTGTCTTCTCGAAGAATTCTTTCCCTATGTCTATATTTGGAGCAATGAATAGGATGTTCATGAAGTCTCTCTAAGCGGCATGATCAAAGCTTAAGATCCTCGTCCATAAGTCCTGAGTTCTCGTCTTGATCTCTTCCCGGTCATCCGTAGATAGGACAGATGGAGAAAATTGAGGTCTGATGAACTTTTGTGCGGCATTCATTACTTCGTCTGAAATAGGGATGTCACAGAAATTACACAGATTTTGGATGACTTTGCGTGGGTCCTTGAGTAGATCATAGTGACGTACCATAATCACCTCTGATTTATGAGCCGAAGCAAAATCCAGAGCGACGGTATTTTCGGAGATCCATCGTTCGATATTCCTATCTAGCCAACTGGACAAGTCGGCCTTCTTGTTAAAAAGCCTGTCATTCTCTAAGTTAAACTTCTCCCAGTCATCCAACCTAGTTTGAAGGATCGATCCGTCTTCTTGACTAAGCACTTCCCGAATAGGTGTTAGACCTTGATCCCAACGTTGTTGCTTTAGACTATTTAAGATGAGAATAGGGTGTCTCTCGGTCAAGATTGTCTTTCCACCAAACCTTTCAGCGTACTCTGAGAAGAGTTGAAGTCTCCCTGGGCCACTCACCTCTTTTAATAGGAGGAAGGAGAGTTCTCTTGTTAAGTCCAAAGTGACGAGCGACTCGATTACATTTACATGGAGACTCTCCTTGCTTAGAATAGGTAAGTCTCGAATATCGTCAGGCACCTCGGTACCTAGTCCTCGTAGCGGTTCGTAAATTGGTAAGTATTTGATGCCTCTAGCAATCCCTCGGATTATTGGGTCCACGTTGTCGTTCTCTTCCCCAGTGAGGAGGCAGGAAAGTTCCTTAGCACTTTCAGGACGAGCTTCAATAGACAAGAGGACGAGGAAGAGTTTATTTAAAGCAGTGGTGCCAGTACGAGGGCTCCCCAAGATGAAGATAGATTTCATGAATTCGAGTTCCTAAAGGTATTGACACATCTCATTTGCTCGTCTGATCATCCCACACTTCTCGTAAAAAGGGACGGTTGCTTCAGAACAGGAGAGAATTACCTTATAAGATCCAAGGGCCTTGGCCTTCTCGATTAAATGCCTCACGATCTCTCTCCCGAATCCGCGCCCCCGATAAGGTTTATCCACGATAATATCTTCAATGTGAGAGACGAAACTAGAAGGAGAGAATAACTTGCGTTCGTGGAGAACCTTCCCAGTTCCTATTACTCGTCCTTCCAGGGTCAAAACGCAGATATAGGAATTTAGTTTGATCTCCTGTAATGTCTGTAGGAATATGGCCTTCTCATAGGCTATAACTTTCGTCATTTGCCCAAGTAGGGCCAAGTAGACTTCAAAATCCTCTTCGGTAAGTTCTCGAATCAAGACTCATCTCCTATCGTCCCTTCAACCAAGTCTAAATGAGGAAATGTTCCCAAGACAACTAAGTCGAAAATTGAAAGTAGGAATTCAGGAAGACTTCCTGAAACGGATCTGATTCAAACCCACAGTAATTTTGAGGTTTGTCAGTGTCCCTTGACAAATCTCGTAAAGGAGTTTTTATGAAGATTCATCTTAAAGGAATTGATGGAGCCACTTTCGAAGTTCCTTATCTACCGTCAGCTGAGATACGTGGCCATCTCCGGCGATGGGATAGAACAGGTCAAAGATACGGACTGGAGGACGGCTGTTCTAGAGTGCCTGGCGTTCAAGACGGATACATGTAATTTCGTCAAACGGAGAATGAACGGATTTTTGAAAGACAGGATACCATTGGACGATCTCGCCTTTGCCTGTATCAAAATTGAGCAGGAGAAAGAATAATGATACTCATTCTGTCGCTAATCTGGCTTATATTTCTCTCGATTATTCAAGGCTGGGCTTTTGCACAAATGTTTAACTGGTTTGTAGCCGGGACATTTACAACTGCTTCCTTGACAATATTGCACGGAATAGGATTACTGATAACAATTAGATTTCTCGTTATGAGTTCCATAGAGACGGAAGTCAAAAAGAGTATGGAAAAGATTCAGAGGAACCAAGAAGAGAGTGGTGGTGATTATTTCGCTAGAATGGGCACAATGTTTGCGGCACCTCTTCTTGCACCTATCCTCTTGATGATTGTAGGATGGTTCTTGCACCAGATCATCTTCTGAAGGATGGGAAGCAAGATGAAAAGCTTAAGTCTCTTGCTCGAAAATAAGGGCCAGATCAAACTGGACCAGAGTCACCATGTCGCAACTGGCGGGGAGGGATCTGTCTATCGACTTGGAGCCTTGATGATCAAGATCTATACAGACCCAAAAAGAACGCTGAACAGAGGGCAATCGAAGCCGCAATAAATCAGAATTTTCTAGACCCAGAGGTCGTTGAATTTTCGGAGGAGGAAATCCATGCCTGAAAGAACACAAGAACAAACTCGTATATTAGTCGAACAGCTCGGACCAGCCGAGAAGCTCCTCGATCTTTTCATGAATTTCCCAAATCACCTCTGGCATAATCGGCCTGGCGTAATTGAACAGGGGAAATGGCGTTCGGCTACGAAGGAGGAACTCAAAACTTTCAAGGAGACTGGGAGCCTTCCTTTAGGACGTACGATTCAGGTCCCTGGTCCAAACGTAGATGCCATTATCAAGGTTTATAAGATCGTAGCGGATATCTGGCAGATGAACCAGGAGCTTGCGGCCAGACTATCTTCCCATGTCATGACGCAGACTGATTGGAAGGATATGAAGGTGATCTGCGCAGCTCTCATGCTCGTTCAAAGTAAGTCAGGGTTGCCCGTCTTTGGAGAAGTGGAAGGTGAGAAAAAATTGCTCTTCTTCGACGATGACTACCGAGAGATCGGAGAGGCCATGGTCAAATGGTACCAGAAGACCAAATCTGGCCAGCAGACCAAGATGATGAACCCCAAGATGATCCTACGGGTCTATGAGATCCTTTCTGTTCCAGGAGTAGCAAAGATAAATAGGGAAATGAGTTTCGGCAACCCCCAGAAGCGTAAACCCTTCACAGGCCGCTACGAGAAGGCAGTCACGGATTGGTTGCACTACCGCGAACTAAACCTGCCTTTGTTGAATGGGCTTAAGAAGGCCGGCTTCAAAACTACGATTAGGTCTATGGCCAGAACTGTCGGCTACAAGCCGACCTCACAGAAGTTCTTTGAAATCCTAGATTGGCCTCAGAAGCAGTCGCCAAATGGGCATCGGACCATTGGTCTAACCGGGTTGAAAATCGAGAAACTGACGTTTCATGGGCTATCCGAAGCAGAAATCTGTGAAAGTATCCTTCAGAACAAAATTGGCTACAAGCAGGCGATGGGGATGCTACCCAAAGAGATTGGACTTACCCAGGCGATCATGGTAGCTCTGCTTCATACCATGTCAGATAAAGATCTGACGATCCTAACGCCGACCCTGGAAGAACTCGGCCTTTTGAATCACAAAGAAATCAAAGAACGCTGGGAAAAGGCCATCGCCGCTGCGGAGGACCAGAGAACGAGAAATAGCTAAAAATGTAGCTAGAAAAGAGACAGTAGAGAAACTGTCTCAGGCAGCCGATATGGCTGTCACGAAGGCTATAGCTGAAGCAACGAAAGAGGCGGACATTCGGATCTTCTTCTTGATTGATAAGTCAGGTTCCATGGAAGGTGCAATTGACAAGTCGAAAGAAGCGCTTTGTAAAATCCTACAGGGTTTTGATCCAATGAAACTCCATGCTGCTTGCTTTGACACAATGGGAACGGTCTTGGTCCCGAAGAGCTATTCAGAAGCCGGCATTGTGCATATGCTCTCTTCAATCAAAGCCTCTGGTGGGACAAGTCATGGTTCTGCCGTAGCTGCAATCAAAGCCAAGGGAATAGAAATCCCAGACAGTGCGGATCTCATCGTCTTCGTAGTTGGGGACGAGAGTGGTGAAACTGGTTCACAGTTTGCCGAGTCTTTCATCCGATATGGTTATAAGCCAAGTGCATTTGCACATATCGTGAACGTGTCTGGTGGTTATGGGAGGGGAAGCACTGTAAGAGACGCGGCACATGCTCTTAACTCTCCCTACACAGAAGTGAATATAGATCAATTTAGTGATGTGTACCAGATCCAAAGGACACTTACGGCGATCCTCTCAGCCGCCCCACTAAAAACAAAGGAGTCACTTGTAGAGAAAATTATGAGGACGGAGTTGTTGAGAAAGCCTTACTAACTTTTGCAAGGAGAGCGGAATATGACCGAGCTCGCTATAATTATACCTGTTAGGCCCTGTCCATGCTGTGGAAAAAAGCCGGACTTCTATGAAGGAGATATTCTTCTTGATAAATTCTACCAGCATGCTTGCAAAGTTTCTTGCTGGAAATGTGAGGAACCACGTATAAAACTCGACCACAAATGTATTTTCGATCGAACTCGAAATGGTTTGTCACTTCTTCCTGTTGACGTTTGCATCGTCTATATAGATGATACAACACGTACCAAAGCACTAACGCAGTGGAATGACAACGTTGAAGAGATTTTTGAAGACGCTGAGATAATTAGGGAGGTTCCTCAGTACAAACCCTCAAAGTTCCTACTCTGGCTACTTAAGTCTCCACTTGTATTTTTCGTGTTCTGGCCTCTTGTAGGAATCTCTTGGCTTCTTGTAGGAATCTCTTTCTTTCTCTTTCTTATTATGGCTCTACGTGGAATCGACAACTAAGAAGTCATTGGGGATTACGTTGAAACAAACGTAGCTGAGAGATAGGTACAAGATCAGTATAAACCCGCCTTGAAGGGGGAGTAAAGATGGCTTCAAAATACTGTTGGTTACCAGTTTACGCTGTTCACTTGGATGCCAGAGAAGACTGGACACAAGTCACAATTCTCACTATGTATCCAGAGAATGTCGGATACGTGATTGAAGAGCACTATTGTGTGCGCCAAGCCTATTTGAGATGTTATGGTGGACAGTTTTTCATGCAAGTTGTTCGTGAGGTGGACGTTGATACGAGAAACTCTTCAGAGATGTATATGTCTCGCATATTCTTAGAAACGTTCGACGGGAAAGTGTGGTCCTACACGCACAGATACGTTCCTTCAGAAGACTTGAAGACAGCTCGCCAGATTATTGATAATTATCAGAAACAGGTGCAAGGTCTACGTATTAGGATCGTTGAGAAATACGAAGATTATTCTATTGTTGACGTTTTAGGAGGCAACAAAGAAATACGAGAAGAAAGCGTTAATTCCCCTGTTGTTCTTGTGGGGGTATCTAACAGGGTTGAAGAAGACTCTCAAGAGGAACAAGAACTTACTAGGGCCGAACCGCGCTACCGCTACTATTTCTTAAATGTCTCTAAATTCGAGGCGGACGGCAATTTCCGGTGGAAGTTGCAAGAAGAAGTACGTTCACGTTGTTCTTGGCTTAGAGATGTGACTAGAAGAGCAGACAAAGAGGGAAGACAAGTTTCTCAGAGTGTCTTGAACAAGAAAGGTTTTGTCACTAAACTTCCTGCGCGTATTCGGCCTGATGAATGGGTCGTAATTGAAGCAGAGATCATCCTTACAGCCGCATTTGACGAAGCATTTGAAGATACTCTCAGCCGGTTTTGGCAGGATCAGCTATTCCGCGGGTTCGTCTAAATCAAAAACAAAGGAGATTACGATGAATCCAAAGTATGATGAAGAAGTGGAACTGGACATAGAAGTAGTTAGAGGCGTTATTTCTGACCTAGAAATGACAGTCAACAGGATGCAAGAGGATACGTTATTGACCCAGAATTTGAGGAGAGCACTTGTTTCTTTGAAAGCCCTTGTCTGCCAACTCTCGTTGACAACCACCAAAAACTCGGTAGACCAAATCGTAGGACAGTTGAAGGATGAGTTGGTTTATGTGAACAGTCTCGTTTGTAACAAGGGGCAAGTGTAAATCATGGATTTTCGAGAATTTCTACAAAAGGCCTCCTCAAAGACATACAGACTGCCTTATTTCGAGGGGAACACTGTTCAGAGTCAGTACTCGAGATTTAGGCTTAGGAAGACAGAGCGCCGTCTGGACCCAGGCTGGTACGATTTCGAGCTGTCTGGGAGATATGTATATATGGTAAGCCAGGCTGAGTCCGGTCTGGCTTCCTACGAGAGTGAGCTGCCTGCCTTGACAGGGTATCTTGTTGATGATCAACTGGTTCTGGATAACTCAAAGATAAAAGTCTACGACCTCCCCTCCCACGAAACTTTCAGACAATTGTCAACTTCCTTCCTATCTACGAATCTTAAATGGTTCGTTATCAGTGTACTCGGAAACCTTGAAACTTGGTAAACGGCACCGGCAGGAACATCAAAAGTTTTCTTATTGTGAGACAGGATGTTACCATCTTTGTCTTCGTACCACAGGGTTTTTAGGTGTTTTGTTCGATCAATGTCTACAAATGCTTTACCTCTGTGGGGAATTTCTTGCGCTGTAATCAGAATCTTCTCTATGGACGTGTAGGTTTTTCTGTCTTGAGGAAGTCTTATCTTGATGGCTCTTACACAGAAGGGCCTTCGTTTTCCCTTTAGAAGAACGCAGACAGGTTTAATAGTTCCTGTTACCAAAAGAAGCCCCTCTGCCAAGTTAGGAAAGCCTCTAGTAACAAGTCTTGAGGAGACTTTTAGTAATCTAGTTGTTGACATTTGGTTCCTCATTCTCAGAGATCGTAACAGGTTCGAATTTTATCTCTTGCGTCTAGCTTTTATTTCATTCATAGAACTCCTTGATCTTGTTGACAATGTATTCTAGCTGTTCTTTGTCAACCCACCAGCCTACTGGTATGCAGACGAGTTCTTTCTCTAACTGGTCTAGCTGAGGCAGGTCTGCCAGGAATTCCGACATGCAAGGGTGCCTATCATTTCTGTTATGAACCTGGGAGACCATGATACCATTCTCTTTCATGAATTGCATGAATCCTGTTTTGTCTTTCACGCGTAGACTAAAGAGCCAGTTTGCTGAGCAGACGTCTGGAGAACGAGTCATGAGTTTGACACCAGTGACGTTTGCCAACGCCTCATAGTAGTAATCAGCATTCTCGGCTTGTCTATCAAGAACCCAACCCAGTTTCTTGAAGTTCGTAATACCGAGAGAGGCCGCTACGTCATTCATGTGGAATTTATAGCCGGCTTCTAGAATAGGTTCCTCTAACCTGTAATCCTGGACCATGGGCGTTTTTGGTCTCTTATCTCGGTCGATCCCGAAGAAACGAAGTAGACGGGCCTTCTGGTAACTCTCACTGTCTGGAAAGACGATTGCCCCGCCATCACCAGTCGTCAAGTGCTTGATTGCTTGAAAACTAAAGCAGTTTATATTCCCGTGGCTACCAATACGTTTTCTCTTATACATTGCACCCATAGCCTGTGCGCAGTCTTCGATCACGTATGGTTTGAATCCATACTCCTCTTTGCAAACGTTTTGTATATCTCTTACTTTGTCTAAGTCTACAGGGTAGCCGCCCCAGTGTACTAGCATAATGATCTTTGTCATGGGTGAGATCTTACGCTTTAGGTCATCCAGGTCAAGATTACAAGTTGTTGGATCCACGTCTACCCACTTGATCCGGTAGCCCTCTGTCATGATAGGCCAATTCGTAGCCGTGCAAGTCAACGCTGTCGTAAGAACTTCTGTCCGGCCTGGATCGAAGTAGACTTTGTTCTTCAACATATTCAGTACGAGAGTAAGAGCCGACGTGCAAGAATTGACTGTCACGACGTAGTCATTTTTGAAGAATCTGCCTAAAAGACTCTCAAACTCGTCAACACATGGACCCTGGGCGAGTTGACCAGAGTACAACGTGTCTATGAACAAGTTCAGAGCATCTGGATCATGGTTCATGAAGACTTTGAATAGTGGAATCATGGTTTTCATGCCCCTTAGTAAGCCAACGTGTTCAGTGATTTGATCTTGATGGCGTTCTCACCACTCTTAGCTCCTACATTCACATTCACATTAACCATGAAGAAAAGAGAACGTTTCGTGAAGGCATCCCCATTATCAGCTGGACCACAGAAGAGTCCAAGGCATTTCCCGCCTTCTAGACTGAAGAGATCATAACCCACTCCCATCGTTATGAAGTTGTCAATTACAGCAACGTTAATCCCACTTGATAACGAAAAGAAATCTTCTCCACTAAGACGGCCACTTAAGAATATCGGAACCTGAAGACCTAACAAGACATGACCAGGTTCTCTTATGAGATTGAGAAAGATGGCACCTCCAGCTCCTGCTGCTAAGAGGTCAACAGAGGAATTTCCTGTCTTGAATCCAAGACGAAAAACCTGTGCAGTAGCACCCACTGTCATTCTAGGTGGGAGTAACTCTGTCTCGTCAACAAGTTCTGCCCCAACGTAAGTCCCACTTTCTTGTGCTGTAGACAGAGTTGAGAAGAATAGAAGGGAAACAAGAACTATTGTAAGAACAACGTTTTTCATGCTCTCTTTCCTAGCAGGTTAACTAGCCAGTCTACTACTCCGTGGATCTTACTGGAGAAGTCTGACATAGTTATGCCTGGATAAAGTCTTCTCAGCTTAGTAATGTCTGCTGCTCTACGTGTAACAGAATCCCAGTCTCTCTTGTCACACTTAATTATCTCAACAGAGATTGACAATTCTTTCAATCTAGCTTGTATTGTTTCTGCCAGTTTTAGTATACCAACTTCGACACCTGTTCCGAGGTTGACTATTTCTTTCTCGCTTACAGGTTTTCTAGTCAAGGTATCGACTACATCATCTACATGGGTGAAATCTCTTGTTGAGTTCCCTCCAAAGACATAAATCTTACCTGCTGTGATACCATCGTATACCATTCTAGGTATAACATTTCTATACTTGCCTGGATAGTCATACTTCCCGTAGACATTGAATAGTCTGAAGATTCTGAAATCGTAAGTACTAGA
>ERZ1292623.44-Hain-H51-01um-R1-44-length-131709-cov-16_pt3 | contig 81898 bp, 88 predicted proteins | sample MGYA00564398_ERZ1292623 | MGnify/ENA primary metagenome ERZ1292623 (study PRJEB36523, sample SAMEA6512633) | groundwater metagenome | collected 2019-01-07 | study: AquaDiva: Metagenomics assemblies of 32 groundwater samples
AGAACTTTGGAATTAGTTAAAAAATATCCAGAGATTGTTTTTATTTGGGTGAATTTCGGCTTCGAAAAAATTGAAAATTTGGCCATTGACAGAAAAGAAGAATTTTTCAGAGATAGGAATGATGTCTTAGAATCGACAGGCGCCAATATCGGTCTTTTGTCATCATTATTTCTGCGTCGGGAAGATGGACTTTTATTTATTTCGTTGGCAAAAAAACACATTAAAGGGTTTTCTTTTGCTTCTTTGGTGCCGGTGTTTGGAATTTTGTCTGGTAGTGGTAAATTTTATTTTTTACGCGGACCCTATATTTTGCACCTCGCAGACACAAAAATAAAGATTGAAGAAATAAAAAAACTGGCCATGAATAGAGGTGAAATAAAAAATGAGTATTTTGATTATCTTGGAGTTGATTTTTATAATATTTTGAAAGAATTTGAAGATAAATTTGGAAAGCGTTCTGTAAAAAAGACTTTAGCATCAAATTTTGCTTCTTTATGGCGCGGCATATTGGTGGGCTGGGTGGGCGGCTGGGATACGCCAAAAGGCAAGCGCTGGAGAATGTTTAAATTATATTGGAATTTTCCGGAATTTTGGCTTGCTATTCCATTTTTTTTAATGCCTCTTTGGGTAAATAAAGGATTATATAAAATTTATAAAATATTTTTCAGTTATCGTCATTTCCGCTTTGGCAAAAATAAACCCCGCTTAAGCGACGAGCAAGATTAATTAAGGATGATTTAACAATGATTAAAAAAATAAAAAATTTACTTTTTATTGAAAATCAAACAGTTCGCGCCACTATTTTTAAAAATTTTACATGGCTTTTTTTAGGAAATGCCGGCAGCCGCCTTTTTAAGTCATTAATTGTTATTTATGCCGTAAGACAGCTTGGCGCGGCGGGATACGGCGTTTTTTCTTACGTTTTAGCATTTACGAGCTTTTTTACATTTTTTAAAAATATTGGCGTGGATTATATTTTAACTCGCGAAGTGGCAAAAAAGCCGAAAGAACAGCATAATTATTTTTCAACAGCCCTAGGAATAGAAGTTATTTTATTAATTATCACCGCAGCGCTTATCATTTTTATTGCCCCGTTTTTTAGCGGAAGCGGAGTTAAATCTGCCATTATTCTTTTTCCTCTTGCGGCTTTAATTTTTATTTTCGACGATTTACGGGATCTTTTTGTGGCTTTTTTACGGGGTAAGGAAAAAATGGAATTAGAGGCGTTGGTTATTGTATCTGGAAATATCGTTTTAACATTTTTTGGTTTTGTCGCGCTATATTTTTGGTCAACACCGAAATCTTTTCTTATTGCAAATGCGGCGGCATCTTTTGCGGGATTTTTAATCGCCGCTTTTTTATTAAGGCCATTTATAAGTGGAATCGTTAAAAATTTTACAAAAAATTTAGTGGCGCCGATTTTGAAATCTGCTTGGCCGTTTGCCATTGGCGGACTTGCGGGCGCATTTTTATTTAATCTTGATATTGTAATGCTTGGTTGGTGGCGGACAACTGCGGAAATTGGCCTTTATTCGGCGGCGCAGAAAATTGTCGGCATACTTGCTATATTTTCCGGATTTGTCGCAACGGCTACTTTACCAAGCTTGTCTCGTTTTGCTCATTCTGACAAAGAGAAGATGAAGGTTGTTTTAAATGGTGCTTTAAAGGTAATTTTTGTTATTGCAATTCCTTCAATTATTGGCGGGTTTATTCTTAAAGATTCGTTAATGGGTTTTATTTTTGGGTTAAGTTATGTGCCGGCTGCTAATGCCTTTGCAATTCTTCTTTTCTCTATTTTGGCTATTCATTCATTGCCAATTTTAACTAATGCGCTGTTTGCTTTTGATAAACAGATAAAAATGATAAGATACGCCCTTGTTTCCTCATTATCCAATTTAACGCTGAATTTTTTATTAATTCCTAAATATGGAATAGAGGGAGCGGCAACAGCTACTACGATCTCATTTTTTATTTATATTATTTTACTTTGGCGTGAAACAAAAAAGTTACACGAATTCAATATCGTATCAGAGTTATTAAAACCGACTACTGCCGCTCTGATAATGGGATTTTTCGCATATTTTTTAAAAGTTTTGGGAGTCCATGTTTTGGCAAATATTATAATTTCCGGAGTATTTTATTTTTTATGTATTTATTTTTTAAAAGAAAAGATTTTGGAAGAAATTTTTGTAGTGTTTAGAAATAAATAAAAGCACTTCATTATTTGAGAATATGAAATAGAATAAATATATGGAAAAAAATAGTATTAGAGAAATTATCGTATGTAATAATTGTCGAGGGGATCTTCTCTGGGATAATGGGTTTGTTTTATGTATTGAATGTGGTAGTAAATTTTTTATTAAAGATGGAGTTATCCAGTTTTTAAAAAAGAAGAATGAATTTTATGAAGGTGTATACATTCGTCAAATAAAATATATTCCTCAGAAAAATTTTTTAAAAAATTGGTTTTTTTTTAATCTTGTTCAATCCGGCGTATTGGGTGAAATAAGAAAAGTACTTTGCCCAGGCGGTAAAGCTTTGGATATCGGCTGTGGCGGGGGAATAAAATGGCTTGGAATTTATGCGGAAACCATAGGTATGGATTTTTCTCAGAAGTCACTAGTGGAAGCAAAAAAGTGTTATTCAGAAGTAGTGAGGGGAAATATCCAAAAAATGCCATTTCATAGCGCTTCGCTTAATTTGGTTTATGGCAGTTATATTTTTGAACACTTATCGGCGGAACAAAAAGATATTTTTTTGTCGGAAGTTTTGAGAGTCCTTAAGCCAGGTGGCGCATGCGTATTGCAGTTTGATACGTTATCTGACAATTGGATCACTCGATTTGCATTGCGAGATCAAGAGGCTTATAAAAAAGGATTTATAGATATAGATGGGCATATAGGACTTGAGCCACTTTCTGTTGGGATAAAAAGAATAGAACAATCAGGCATGGATATAACCAGAGTTGTTAAATTTGGGACAACTTTTTTGCAATATCAAGCGACATATAATTGGCTAAATATTTCTTATGGAGATGAGTATGTGTGGATTAAATATCTTTCTATGTTTGTAAATTGGATTTTAAATAAGCGTATCGGGATAGCGTTTGAATTTTTCGTTACAGCGGTAGATATGCTAATAAACCCATTTTCAAAAATAGATTTAGCAACTCGTGCCATCGTTGTTGCCGTAAAGCCGAAACGGGTTTAATCTTAATAAGCTATAGATTGTATATTATTTATAGAATATTCCAATGTATAAACTGCTTATTTCAATATGTATCCCTAGTTATGACAGGCCACAGACTTTACATCGATTGTTAAAATCGGTGGATGTTGACGATGTTGATAATTTAGAAATTGTAATTTGTGAAGATTTTAGCCCCAAAAGAGAAGAGATAAGAAAAATAGTGGAAAAATTTAAAAAAGATTCAAAATACGCGGTGAATTATATTGAAAATAAAGAAAATTTAGGATATGACAGAAATCTTAAAGAATTAATAAAAAATGCAAAAGGCGAATGGATTATTTTCATGGGCGATGATGATATTTTTATTCCATGCGCGTTAAATAAATTCATTTTATTTTTAAAAGAGCATAATAATTTAGGATATGTATTGCGGGCGCATGATACGGTTCATGAGAATGGCCAGATTGAAAAATTCCGGTATTACGCTAGCAATAAATTTTTCGAGCCGGGCGCGGAAACGTTTGCTGAAATTTTGCGTAAAAGCGTTTTTATATCAGGTTTTACGATTAAAAGAGATTTAGTATTGCCCTATTTGGCGGTTGACGATTTTGACGCTACAGCGCTTTTTCAGATTTATCTTTTAGGAGAGGTGATTATGAAAAACAAATCCGCTTATTTTGACGAACCATTGACGCAAGAAATGGAAAAAAGAGATTATCGCAAGGATGAAAAACATTTTGACCGTAAAATCAAGAAATTTATTCCCAGGCAAATCACTTTGGACGTTTCTATTTCTTTTTTAAGCGGGTATGCTAAAATTACGGAATTTATTGATAAAAAATACGGAGTAAATAGCACTGACCTATTTAAAAAAGACATGTCCAAATATTTTTACCCGAGTTTGTCCGTGCATCGGGACAAAGGATTGAAAACGTTTATGCGATACGTGAAAATGGTAAATAAGCTGGGCTATAACATAACGATTTATTATTATTTGTATATTATTTTTCTTGTTGTTTTCGGCAGAAAAATTTGCGATTACGCTATTACGATGATTAAAAAAATATTAGGCAGAACTCCAAGATTATGAAAACGGAAAGTTTTTTAATGCGCTTTTTTAAAAGAAATGGTCTTGATTCAATTGCTTGGTCATTAAGAAGAATTTATTGTCCAGTTAAGAAAACTGATTTAGTTCTTGAAGTTGGCAGCGGCGGCAATCCTTATTTTAGGGCCAATATCCTTTGCGACGCTTATTTTGAAACTCAAGAGAGATTTTTTGTTCCTTTAATTTATGACAGGCCGACAATAATCGCGTCCGCTGAAAATTTGCCTTTTAAGAATGACGCGTTTGATTTCGTGATTGCCTCGCATGTTTTAGAACATTCAACAAACCCTAAAAAATTTTTAGAGGAGATACAAAGAGTGGGGAAGGCCGGCTATATAGAAGTACCTGATGCTTTTATGGAAAGATTAACGCATTATACTTTTCATAGGACTGAGATAACCGAAAGAAATGGAGAACTATTAATTAGAAAAAAGAAAAATTTTATTCAAGATAAAGAATTAGTCGAACTTTTTGATTATAAGGCCAGTAGGGTTTTCCCCGAGCTAATTTCTAGGCACCCTTTTCATTTTCATGTTAGATATTATTGGAGAAAGGATGAAGGAGGAATAAGATTTGGGATGATTAATCCCGAATATAAATTTGATTGGGATTTTCCGGTCACTAATAAAAATGTGGTTAAAAACAAATTCAATTTAAATAATTTTTTAAAGAAACAAATTCTTTTGCTTTTACGAATATTATTTTCTCAAAATAAGAGAAATAAAGACATAAATATAATTAAATTAATGATGTGTAATAAATGTAAAGAGAATAATAGTATTGAATTAAATAAAGAGAAAGCGAGTGTTAATTGTAGGATTTGCGGAGAAAAATATGTTGTTTATGGAATAAAAAATAATTCATGGAACATAATGCTTCAATTTTAGATATAGGGTATTTTCTTGGGGAATATGGGAAAAATAAAAGCTTAAAATTGCTGGATATAGGATGCTTGGATGGGAAAAAAGTGTTAAAATTTCTTGCTAAAGAAGAATTTAAGGAAATTGCTTATGTGGGGTTGGATTCTGTTTATTGGGACGAAAATGTTAGCAAAAAACCCGTTTCTTCGGAATGGAAAATTTTTACATATGGAGATGCTTGTAATTTGCCTTTTCCAGACAAAAAATTTGACCTCATAGTTCTTTCACATGTTTTTGAGCATATTCAAGATAGCGAAAGACTTTGTTTTGAAATTAATCGTGTTATAAAAAGGAAGGGAAAAATTCTTGTAATTGTGCCGCTTGAAAAAGGAGGCATTATCGGCTTTATAAATCGCAACCGGAATTTGTGGAAATATATAAGAATTATTTTAAATAATTTAAGAATTTTCCCTTATCATGTAATTTCTCCTCATGTTAATTTTAAATCACACGAAGAATATAAAAAATTTTTTGCGAAGAAATTTAATGTTATTGAAAGTTATACAAGAGGAAGTTTTTGGATGTTATTTATTTTGGTTTTACATGAAAATCTCATGGGGTTCGGACGGCAAAAAATAAATTTATTAGAATTAATCAAAAATTGTTTTCCACGATTTTTCCGTAATACTTATAAAAAAAATATATATTTTAAAATAAACGCTGTTTTTGTTTTAGAGCCAAAATAAATCAATGAAAACATTTTCTAAATTTTTAAATAAAATAAATTTTTCCGGTTTTGACTTTTTCTCTCTCGGGAACTCCGCTATTCTTTATTATTTCTTAATTTTTTATTTAAAGCCGATTTCGGAGTTTTTGGGCATTTCCGAAGATTTAATTGATAATAAATTTGTTCATTATAAAATTATTTTTTATATAACTATTGGTTTTATTTTTTTAATTATCGGCTATTTTAGTCAAATTCATTCCATTATTTTAAGAAAATCTTCAAATTTTTTGAAGCAGAAATGGGATTTTAACAAGGCGCTTTGGATATTTGCCGGCGTTTTTATTTTAAGTTTAATTGTAAAGGCAATAAGAATTTTTGGCGGCGGATATTCTCACTTGTATCAAAACCCGCTTTTTATTAAAAATCATTTTTATAATTTAGTTGGCTTGCTGGATTGGCTGGCTTATATTGCTTTAATTATTGCTTTCGCTAGTTATTTTTCTCTTAGAAAAGATAATGATGAGCGATATAAAATTTGGCGCTTTATCGCTTGGGGAACTCTTATTATTGAAATAATTTATGCGTTGCCTTCTTGCAGTAGGATGCCGGTTATTATACCGATATTGCTTTATTTGATTATTCGATGGCATATTTTTGAAAAAAAATATCTGAAAACTGTAACAATTTTATTCTTTTCTATTCTTTTCTTATTTCCTTTTGGGAGTATTTGCCGTCTTCCCGCTTATACTGATTTAACTCATAAGCAAGTTATTCAACTTACTATTGGCAATAATATTATCTCTGGCGAAAATAAACAAACTATCACCTCCACTATTTATTATGCCGGCAATTTTGTGATTAAGAGTTTTTTCTTAAGGATAGATCAGTCAGCTATTTTTTCTGGAGTTATTAAATATTATCAATCTTTTTCGCATGGAGCGACATTTCGCGAGCTTTTATTTGTTTTTGGACCGCCTAGATTTTTATGGAATAATAAGCCTCCTAGTATGAACGTCGACGGAAACTCATTTGGCCATAAAATACATATTTTATCTGATAACGATTTTAAAACTAGTGTAGGTCCTACGGTATTAGGCGATTGGTATATTAATTTTGGATTAGTCGGGATTATTTTTGGGATGTTTTTTATGGGCGCGCTTTTTCGTTTAATTTATGAATATTTAATTAAAATGACCGAAGTTTCGCTTTCGGGAGTTATGATTTATAGCGTTTTATGGATTCAGATTATTAAAGGCATGGAAGACTGGATTGCGCCAGTTTACGTAGGTATTATTAGAATAACAGTTATTTTGATAATTATTCACTTTTTATTAATAAAAAAAACTAAATGAAAATTCTTCACATAGTCCCGACTTATTTTCCGGCTCATCGCCAAGGCGGGCCGATTAAAAGCGTTCACGAATTAAATAAGGGATTGGTTAAATTGGGAACTGATATAACCGTTTATACAACAAATATGGACGCGTCCGGATTTTTAAATGTTCCGCTTAATCAGGAAGTTAATGTCGATGGTGTAAAAGTTTTTTATTTTCCAATTACATTTAGATTATGGCAATATTCTTTTGCTATGAAAAAAGCACTGGCGAAAAATGTTGAAAATTTTGATTTAATACATATTACATCTGTTTTCCTTGCGGTTTCAACATTGGGAACTTATTATGCTAAAAGATTTAATAAGCCTTATGTTATTTCTCCGCGAGGCAGTTTTATGTTAGAGCCGCTTAAATTTAGCTTTCTAAGGAAGAAAATTTATATAAATTTAATTGAAAAAATAAATTTAGCCGGCGCTGATGCGATTCATTTTACCGTTGAAAAAGAAAAAGAAGATTATTTGAAATTAAGATTACCTTTAAAGAAAGCTATGATTATTCCTAATAGCATAGATGTTGGCGATAAAAAGAAAATTGTTTCGGGGAGTTTTAGAAAAAAGTTTAAAATTTCTGACAGCGCAAAAATTGTGCTTTTTATGGGGCGACTGCATAAAATAAAGGGTTTAGATATTTTGATTTCGGCTTTTAGCGAGATAGTTAAAAAAGAGCCGAACTTGGTTTTGGTTTTAGCCGGACCGGACGACGAAGGGTACGGAAAAAATCTCAAATCTCAAATCTTAAATCTTAAAATTGACGATAAAGTTTTATTTACTGGAATGTTGATAGGAGACGATAAAATCGCGGCTTATCGCGAAAGTGATGTTTTTGTTTTGCCGTCTTATTCGGAAAATTTCGGAATGTCGGTAGTGGAGGCAATGGCAATAGGTTTGCCCGTTGTGATTACAAAAGGCGTCGGAATTTCTCCTAATGTTGAGCGCGTCGGCGCCGGAATTGTGATCAAAAAAGACGAGAAGCAATTAACAGCAGCGATTTTGAAGATTTTAAATAATTCGGAATTAGCAAAAAAAATGGGCGGAAACGGCAGAAAATTAGTTGAAACCGAATTTTCCAGCGATAAAGTGGCTAAAAAATTTATTAAAGAATATAATGAGATGATCGCCAATTATGAAAGCCCCAATTAGCGTCATTATTTTAACTTATAACGAAGAAATTCATATTGAGCGGTTGTTAAAAAATATCGCTGATTTTGCGGATGAAATTTTTATTGTTGATTCTTATTCAACAGATAAAACTTTAGAAATAGCTAAAAAATATGGTGTAAAAATTATTCAACATGAATTTGAAAATCAAGCTCAGCAATTTAACTGGGCTTTGGATAATTTAGAAATCAAAAACGAGTGGATTTTGCGACTTGATGCCGACGAGTATTTGACTCCCGAACTGAAAAAAGAGATTAAAGAAAATTTTTCTGCTACGGTTAATGGTTATTATATGAAGCGTCGAGTTTATTTTATGGGGCGGTGGATAAAACATGGCGGTTATTATCCGACTTGGATTTTGAGATTATTCAGAAAAGGCAAGGCGCGTTCCGAACAAAGAAAAATTGATGAACATATAGTTTTATTGGAGGGTAAGACTGGGAGATTTAAAAATGATTTTGCTGACGAAAATAAAAAAGATCTAACTTTTTGGATTGAAAAACATAATAATTATTCTTCCAAGGAAGCAACTGATGTTTTGATTGGGAATTATGGAAGGGGTTGTAAAAAATATTATTATCGCTTGCCGATCTTTTTCCGCGTATGTGTTTATTTTTGTTATCGCTATTTTATAAGATTAGGATTTTTAGACGGCAAAGAAGGTTTAATTTTTCATTTTTTGCAGGGATTTTGGTATCGTTTTCTAGTTGATGCGAAAATTTATGAAAAGCGAAAGATTAATAAAAACACTTAAAATTTCCACAAAAAATTGACTATTTATTGATTATTTTGTTTAATTATAAAGATATGGAACAAAATTATAAACAGCAATTGAAAGGTAAAACCATCTTAATAACCGGCGGCACTGGTTCTTTTGGCAACGCCATGGTGGATAAGCTTTTGGCGTTAAATGTTAAAAAAGTCATTGTTTTCAGCCGCGACGAAAAAAAGCAGTTTGATATGGGTAATAAATATAATAGTGATAAGCTTAAATTCATTACTGGCGATGTCAGGGACCGCGATGAAGTTTCTCATGCCATGAACGGCGTTGACTATGTCTTTCACGCCGCCGCTTTAAAGCAAGTGCCAAACTGCGAATTTTTCCCTTGGGAAGCGATTAAAACTAATACGCTCGGCGCGCATAATGTCATCGATATGGCAATTAAAAGCGAAGTGAAGCGGGTGGTTATTTTAAGCACTGATAAAGCGGTTTATCCTATTAACGTGATGGGAATGACCAAAGCTTTAATGGAAAGGATTATGATTGCTATTTCGCGGGAAAAAAGAGGAAAAACTATTTTATGCGGCACTCGCTATGGCAATGTAATGCATACCCGCGGTTCGGTTATTCCGTTTTTTATTGATTTAATGAAGATTAATGAGCCTTTAAAAATTACCGATAAAAATATGACGCGTTTTATGATGCCCTTGAACCAATCAGTTGATTTAGTGCTTTATGCATTGACGAATGGCCGACCGGGCGAAATTTATGTTCGCAAATCGCCGGCTGCTGCTATCGGTGATTTAGCTAAAGCGATGGCAGAGCTTTTTAATTATAAAAAAGGAATTAAAGAAGTGGGTGTCCGGCCGGGTGAGAAATTGCACGAAACTTTGATTTCCAGCGAAGAATCAGTCAGGACGATTGATTGCGGTGATTATTATAAAATAATGCCGGAGGTTCCCGGTATGGATTATCGGGAGTATTATTTGGGTGAAGAATATCCTTCTAGTGGTTTGTCGAATGAAGGTTATACTTCTGCCAATACAAAAAGACTTTCAGTTGAAGAAATAAAAAAACTTTTGCTTTCATTAGATGAAATTAAGCAAGAACTTAAAAATTGGAATAACCGGTAGTCAAGGATTTATCGGCGGTCATATTGCAGTGGTTTTGAAAAATCAAGGCGTAAAATTGTCTTTTTTTGATTTGCCAAAGAATGATTTGTTGAAGCCGGGAAAGAATCTTGAAAATTTTATTAAGGATAAAGATGCGATATTTCATACTGCGGCTGTAAATCGCGGAACTGACACCGAAATAATTGTCGGTAGCGTTGTTTCAACTTATAATTTAATTTCAGCGATTGAAAAATTAAAAAAGAGGCCGAAATTGATATTTTTATCTTCGATTCAGGCCGAAACAGAAACTTTGTATGGCAAAAGCAAGCGATTAGCTGAAATAATGCTTGAAGATTTTTCTAAAAAAAATAAAATTCCAGTTGTCATTTTTAGATTAACAAATGTTTTTGGAGAAGGCTGTAAACCATTTTATAATTCCGTTGTCGCTACATTTTGTTATCAAGCGGCAAACGGCAAAGAATTAACCGTTAATCCGGAAAGCAGAAACAAAAAAATAAACCTTATTTACGTGAAAAACGTGGCTAGTGAAATAGTAAAAGAAATAAGTTGCCGGCGAAATAATAATTTTTACCTAAAAAATATTAATTCAAAAAACGAAATTTCAATTGGCGATTTGGCAAAATTGATTCAATCATTTAAAAATCAGCAAAAATTAAAATCCCTACTTGCTGGTAAGCAAGGAAAATTTTATAAAGATTTATATAAAACATATTTATCATATGTTGAAAAATAAAAAATTAGAAATCAAAAGCGATGAAAGGGGAAGTTTCATTGAGGTCTTTAAAATTCCTGAGTTTGGGCAAGTTTCTTATTCCACAACAAAGCCGGGCGTTATAAGAGGAAATCATTATCACACAAGAAAAAAAGAAATTTTTTGCGTAATAGAAGGCGAGGCGAAAATCCGCCAAAGAAACCGCGAAATCAATGAAATTGAAGAAAAAATCGTTTCTGGCGCGCTTCCGGAACTGGTTGAAATGAAATTAAATTGGACACATAATATACAAAATATAGGAAACAATGAAATGAAGCTTTTAATTTGGATAAGTGAAGTTTTTGATCAAAATAATCCAGATACTTTTTATGAAGAAGTCTAATGCTAATAAGCTTAAAATAATGACGATTTTTGGCACTCGGCCGGAAATTATTCGGCTTAGCCGAGTTTTTGCCAAACTTGACCAATATGTCAATCACATTATGGTTCACACGGGCCAAAGCTATGATTATGAAATGAATCAGGTTTTTTTTGAGAATTTAAAAGTCCGTAAACCCGATTATTTCTTGGAAGTAAAATCAGAAACTTTGGGCGGCCAGATTGCTAAAATTATAGAGAAAAGCGAAGAAGTTTTAAAAAAGGAAATGCCGGACGCGGTTTTGATTTTAGGGGATACCAACAGCGCGCTTGCCGCGATAATCGCTAAAAGAATGAAAATCCCGATATTTCATATGGAGGCGGGTAATCGTTCTTTTGACGAGAACCTTCCCGAGGAAATTAATCGTAGGATTGTTGACCATATCAGCGATATAAATTTATCATACAGCGAGAATGCCCGGCTTTATTTAATGAGAGAAGGAGTTCATCCGGGAACGATTTTTGTGACTGGTTCGCCGATGGCGGAAGTATGGGAAACTTATCGCGATGATATTAAAAAATCCCAAATTTTAAAAGAAATGAACCTTGAAAAAGGAAAATATTTTGTTGCGAGCATTCACCGCGAAGAAAATGTAGACAGCAAAGAAGCTTTAATGAAACTAATTGATTCATTAAACGCCGTTGCTGAAACATATAAGATGCCGATTATTATGAGCACTCATCCGCGCACAAAAAACAGATTGGAAGAATATAATTTAAAAGCCAATAAATTAATTAATTTCCATAAACCTTTGGGTTATTTTGATTATAATAATCTCCAGTTAAACGCTTTTTGTGTTTTGTCTGATAGTGGAACGATTTTAGAAGAATCATCAATTATGGGATTTCCCGCTATACAAACGAGAGTTAGTTCAGAACGTCCCGAGGGTTTTGATGAGGGAGTTTTAATTTTATCGGGACTTGATAAGGATATAATTTTACAGGCAGTTGATATCACGACTAAGCAAGCCGCGGACGGAGAGAAATTCAATATTCCGCGAAATTACCGCGACACTAATGTTTCTAGCAAAGTTTTGCGGTTAATTGTTGGCTTAACTAAAATCATTCAAGGCAAAAGAGGATATAAAAAATGAAAAATATCTTAATTGTGGCTGATGTTTATCCGCCGGAAGTTTCTTCAGCCGCTCATTTGATGCAAGAGCTTGCCGAAGGCTTGAAAAAACACGGGCATAATATTTGGGTCGCCACTTCTTATCCAAAGCATTATTTGCCCAGAGAGTTTCAAGGAAAAGTTTTTGATGAATTTCGCGAAGAAAACGGCGTAAAAATTATCAGAATTAAAACTTTGCCGCTTCACAAGGTTAATTTTATAATTCGCGGGATTTCTCAATTAATTCTGCCACATTTGTTTTTCTGGAAAATTAAACAATATACAGATAGTTTAGATGGAGTGATAATTTATAGTCCTCCATTGCCCCTGTCTTTAATCGGCGGAATGATAAAAAAGAAATACGGCGCCAAATTTATTTTAAATCTTCAGGATATTTTTCCGCAAAATGCAATTGATTTGGGCGTTTTGAAAGGTTGGAAATATAAACCGGCGATTTGGCTTTTTGAATGGATTGAAAAGAAAGTTTATAAAACAGCTGATAAAATAACTTTTCATTCTGAAGGCGGCAGGCAATTTTTAATTGAAAAAAAAGGTGTTCCGGCTGAAAAAATAATTACATTGCCGAATTGGATTGATTTTGCTTTTTATCAAAACCTAACTAAAGATATTTCTTTTAGGAGAGAATGGAGGTTGGAGAGAAAATTTATAATTCTTTTTGCTGGCATTATGGGGCCGGCACAGGGAATGGAATTTATAATAGAAGTTGCCAAAGAGATATCTGATATAAAAGACATTGTTTTTTTACTTGTTGGCGACGGTATGGAAAAAGGGAAAATTGAAAAATTAATCAAAGAATATAATTTAAAAAACATAATTATAAAACCCTTTGTCTCAAAAGAAGAATATCCGTATTTAGCTAAAGACGCCGATGTTGGAGTAGTTTGTTTAAGTAGAAATAACAAAACGCCTTTTGTACCGGGAAAATTTTTGGGATATATGGCGGCTGCTAAGCCAGTATTGGCTTTTTTAAATAAAGAAAGCGACGGTTTTGCCTTGATTGAAAAAGCTAAATGCGGTTATGCCGCAACGTCTGAAGACGTCAGTTTGGCAGCTGAATTAGTCAAACAAGTTTATAGTCAAAAGAATAAATTAAAGGAAATTGGCGATAATGGTTTTCAATATGTTAATGAAAATTTGACCTTGGATGTTATTCTAAAAAAAATCGAAGAATTGATTTTTTAATGATTATTATTTTACAGCTTCATTTTCGCGAATAAATCTTTAATTTCATTTATTGTATCTTCTTTTAAGGTATAAAGTATTCCAAAATAAATTCCCGAGGAGATAATTATATTAATAATTACATTTAATCCGAAATAATTAAGGATATAACTGAAAAAGCCCATAATAATCGCGCTGGCGATTATTTTTTTTAGATAACGCAAAGTATGAAAATTACTAAGTTTTTTTATTTTGAACCAGACTGGCGTGAAATATATGAATTGAGAAATTAATGTAGCGATTGCCGCGCCGCTGATGCCGTATTTAGGAATAAGTAAGACATTGAAAATTACATTACTTAAAGAACCAACTATTACATAGCTGACTAGTTTTTTTTGTTGGTTATGCGCCATTATTAAATTGCCCAAAACAGCGCCCGGAAATTGAATAAGCAATGACGCGATTAATATTTTGAAGGATGCGGCTGCCGGCAAATAAGTCCCCTCAAAAACAAATTTTATAAGAGGGCTGCTTAAAATAATCCCGCCGATTGCCAAGGGAATAGCGATAAGATACAGAATAACTATTAATTTTTCATTAAGATTGCGCGCTCGATCTAATTCGCCTTGTTTTATGAACTGCGTCATTGCCGGAAAAGCCGCGCTGGCGATAATCGCCGGCATAGTATAAAATATTTGAACAATTCGCTGGCTGGCTGAATAATAGCCGATTTCCTCAGCGTTACGCCACCAGCCGAGCATCACGATGTCAATATTAAGCATAAAAATGCCGAATAATCCGGTAAAAGCAAATGGCCAGCAATCATGGAAAAACTGGAGGGCTATTTTTTTATCAAAATTTTTAAATATTCCCTTAACAATATTTTTAACAAAATAAAAAGCGACAGTGCTTAAGATGGCAACGCTGGTAATATATGCAAACAGCAAGGCGCCGGCAGTTTGATAAAATCTTAAAATAATAAAGCCGGTTAAAGCGATTGCCACATTTATTATGACGGTTAAAAACGCTTCTCGTTCCATTTTTTCAATTCCTCGGAAGTAATGGAATACAAAATCTCTAAAATTATCAAAAATAACGAGTAAGGCTATAAAAGGTATTAAAGCAGCAGCTTCTTTAATATTTGAAAATTTCGGAGCGACGAAAATAATCAAAACGGCGGTAGTCGCCAATAATAAGTTTTTTATCCAAAAAGCGTTGATGAAATATATTGCTTTTTTTTCAGGATGACCGGCTATCTCGCGCGTCATCAAAGGGCTTACGCCCAAATCGGCAAAAATCGTGAAAAACCCGGCGAGTCCTAAAGCGTAAGAAAAAATTCCGTATTCCGCGGCGCCCAAAACGCGAGCGGCGTAAATTATAATTGTCGCTCTGATTAAACGACTTCCAACCTGGCTTACGCTTAGCCAAAAAGTGTTTTTAATAATTGTTTGGCGGGTGCTTTTATTTTGAAAAAGCAATTCTTTTAGTCTGTTTATCATTATTTTAATTATTGGTGAGAAATGAAAAAATATCTGATTGTTTTAAGCACAATCAGAAAATCCAAAAGCAGAGAGCGGTTTTTAATGTAATAAACATCATATTGGAGTTTTTTATAAGCTTCTTCAAGCGAGGCGCTGGGTTTGTAATTTAATTGCGCCCAGCCGGTTAAGCCAGGTTTTATAATATGGCGGATTTCGTAATAAGGCAGTTTTTTATACATTTGAACGAGCTCTGAGCGTTCCGGCCGCGGCCCGATAAAGGAAATATTGCCTTTTAAAATATTAACAAGTTGAGGCAGTTCGTCTAAATGGGTATAGCGGATGATTTTTCCGATAAAAGTAAGGCGGCTATCATTTTTTTCAGTCCAAAGAGAACCATTATGATTTATTATCATTGTCCTGAATTTATAAAGAACAAAAGGCATTTCTCCTTTCCCAATTCTTTCCTGCTTAAAAATAATAGGCCCTTCGGAAGTTAATTTTATGATTATGGAAATTAATATCATTAAAGGTGAAAATAAAATCAACAATAGCAAAGACATTAAAAAATCTATTGATTTTTTCGCGGCATCATAAATTTTCCTGCCAGCCACGATGCTTTCGATGAACCAGCTTTCTTCAAGTTCATCAAGTGGTACTTTGTTAAAAAGCGTTTCAAAGAAAAGCGAAGAATCAATAATTTGAATATCTAAAGGCAAAAGCCGATAAATTAATTTTGAACCAAGTGGATTGCTTTTTATTTTGTCATCTATCACCAAGGAATAGATTTTTTTGCTGGTAATGGAAGAAACAATATCGGAAAAATTTTTATCACTTAATCCTTCCTGAATGAGCGATTTGATGGCATAACCGATTTGAGGATTGTTTTTTAAGTATTCGGCGATTGAATTAATGCTTGTTGAATTGCCAATAAGCATTATCTGTTTTTTTAATCCGCCAGAAATAAATAAACTGGTTAAAATCAATCGCCAAAAGTAATCAACTGCTCCATAAACAGCGCCGAATATTAACAAATTGGTTTTTGGCGTAAGTTTGAAAAAATCGCTAAAAATATAAAGAAGAATTATAGAAATAGCGATATTAATGGCAATCGCTAAAATAAAAGCTTGGATAGTTGCTATATTATGTTTATAAAACTTATCGTCATACAAATTAGACAAATAAAAAATTAAAAACCAGACGATAAAAAGAAAGGAAAATGGTTTAATGTGAACTAATAAAGAAGGATAGAAATTAGATTGGCCATAGCGGATTAGAAGCGTTAAAACAAGGGCGCCGTATAGAATGGCTATATCGCCGATTAAGAAAACCGCGGTTTTTGCCTTTTGAGCAATCATAAATATTTAATTGATATAATATCACATAATTTGCTATTGACAAAGTCTTTTTTACTTGGTAAGCTTTAAAAAGTTTAGTGTGGTCTAAATGAATCATTTCGAATAAGCCTTAATAAAAATTTAGGTCGAAGCGAATAACCATTTTGCCAATCGCTAAATAATTAAAAAGGGACGATAAAATTAACAGATGACTAATAACTGATGACTAACAGCTAACAGCAGTAAAAAAGTTGTAAGTTGTAGGTTGTTTGTTGTAAGTTAAATAGTGTAGGCAAAATGGCTTATTCAGATCAAGGACAAGGCAATTTTAACCGCAAGATGTATTCTGGCAATTGGCAGTGTTCTAAGTGTCAAGCGCCGATAAATGAACTTCCGTTCGAACCAGATCCATCAAGGCTTGACCAATTGCTTTGCCGTGATTGCCACCGCGAAAGAAGGAAAACTTTCGATAGGTTTCCGAGACGGTAGGCATAAAAAATTCCCCCGATAAAATCGGGGGAATTTTTGTTGAGATTTTTTGATATTTATTTATAATTATAATATAAAGGTCGTCTTTATTAATAGTTAATTATAATTACGAAATAATAAAATATATGAAGTGGTTAAACTGGGTTGTTCTTTTTTTGGGATTATGGATATTGGTTTCTCCATGGACATTGAATTTTTCAGCTTATGGCAATATAGTTATCTGGAATAGCGTGATAAGCGGAGCATTAGTTATTATTTTCGCTTTGTGGCAGCTGTTTGGCGGCGATTCTTCAAGGCCGACAACGCCGCAGTAAAAAATTATGGTCAAAATTTACACAACAACAACTTGCCCTTACTGCGTAATGGCAAAAGATTATTTTAAGGAAAAAGGCGTAGGTTATGAAGAATATAATGTTGCCGAAGACAGGAACGCTTACGAAGAAATGCTTAAAAAATCCAATCAGATGGGTGTGCCAGTAATTGATATTAACGATGTGATTATAGTTGGTTTCAATAGGACGGAAATAGACAAGGCATTGCAAAAATAATATGTATGATTTAATTATTATCGGCGCGGGACCGGCGGGCATTGCCGCCGGCATTTACGCGGCGCGTAAGAAATTAAAAACTTTAATAATTAGCGCCGATATTGGCGGCCAGCCGGTAATTGCTTCAAAAATAAATAATTTTATCGGTTTTAAATCTTTAAGCGGCGTTGAATTGAAAAAAGCGCTTGAAGAACATTTGCGTTCTTATGAAGGAATTGAATTAAAAGAAGGGCAAAAAGTTTCTAAAATAGAAAAAAATGGCGAGCGGTTTTCAATTACGGCTGAAAACGAAGAAATTTTTGAGACAAAAACCGTTTTGCTAGCCATGGGCAGCAGACCAAGAAAATTAAACGTTCCCGGCGAGTCAAAATTTGAAGGCAGGGGTGTTTTTTATTGTTCAATTTGCGACGCGCCGCTGATGAAAAATAAAATTGCGGCTGTTGTCGGAGGTGGAAACTCCGGATTTTACGCTGTGCTTGATTTAATTTCTTACGCGTCAAAAATTTATGTTTTGGAATATTCTGATTCATTTAAAGCCGATCCTATTTATATAGATAAAGCCAAAGAATCCGGTAGGGTGGAATTCATCACAATGGCCGCGGCGCAGGAAATTACTGGCGATGGTTTTGTTAAAAACCTTAAATACCAGAAACGCGATACCGGAGAAAATAAAGAAATTGATTTAGACGGCGTTTTCGTGGCCGTTGGTTATCAGCCGAATAATCCCTTGGTAAAAGATTTGGTTAAAATAAACAACAATGGCAGAGTGATTATTAACCATCAAACTCAGGAAACTTCTATTCCGGGAATTTGGGCTGCCGGCGATGTAACCGATGTTTTATATAATCAGATTAATATTGCCATTGGCGATGCCATCACTGCCGTTTTAAATATCTACGATTATTTAAATGAGAGATGAATACAAGTTATATTATTTTAGTAGCGGTATTTTTAGGAATAATAAGTCTTTTAAGTTTTAGTATTCATAGTGGAATTATTGAAATAAAAAAGCCGCAGAATTTTTTAGGATTGGTAGGCGTTGATAATTCTGATGACTTTAAATTTGTCGGCAGCGTTGATCTGGAAGTTAATCTGCGAAACAGTTCTTCAACTCAAGACAACAACTATCTTGAGAATAATAATAAGAAAGCAATAAGCGCGCCTGTAAAAACAAAAAAAGAAAAAGAGCCGAGCCAAACTATTGTGAAAGTGATAAGCGGAGCGGCTTTAAATCAGAAAAACGATGCTTCGTTGTTTTCGTCAATTGTTTCCGCAACAACATCAGTTGCATCCTCAACTGCGTCCTCAACGATTGCCGCGATTTTGCCGATTGAGGCGCCGGCTCAAATTCAGAATAAAATTTCTGAGCAAATTTCTGAAAAAATTTTAGAGCAAATTCCGGCAAAAATATTCGAAGAAATTCCAAAAGAAATTCCGGCGCAATCTACTGAGCAAGCTCCAGCGCTAATATTAGAACAGGTTCAAGAGTATATTATCGGCAATATTTTAATCAGCGAAATTATGGCTGGCGCTGACGGTAATTCCAGCTATGAATTTATTGAACTTTTTAATTCAACGGCAAGCTCTGTTGATTTAACCGGCTGGTCTATAAAAAAGAAAAGTTCCAGCGGCAGCGAATCAACGCTTGTGTCAAGCAGCCGTTTTGAAAATAAAATAATTCCGCCGAATAAATATTTTTTATTGGCTAATGAGGGCGGCTATGATGGTCAAATTTCAGCTGATGTTTTTTGGCCGAAATCTTATACGCTGGCGTATGCCAGCAATGCTATCATTATTTATAATTCCAATAATGAGCTTGTTGAAGAAGTTAGCTGGACTGAAATTTCCAAAGGCCAAAGCATTGAAAGGGAATATTTTAACAATAATCAATTTAAAACTCAATCAAATCCTAATCCTCAAAATTCCAGCTTGTAGGTATTAGATTTTTTTAATATACTTAATTAATATGGTTGACCAAAAACTCATTGATTATATAAAAAATCAATTACAATTTGGCAGAAACGAGGATGTTATTAAAGTTCTTTTGAAAAATGTTGGTTGGCAAAATAATGATATTGAAGAAGGTTTTAATGCTATAAAAACGGAAATAAAAATTAAGGGCGCGACAGCGCCGATTTTTAATAATAATGAGCGGCAAATTCAAGGATTCCAACAGCCGACAGTTCATGACAATTTTAAGTCTTCTTTACAAATATCAAAGTCTTCAAAAAAAAGATTTTTAACTAATATTTCAATCATTGTTTTCATTTTGAGTGCTTGCGGCGCGGCGCTGTATTTTTTTTATTGGAATTCGCCAAATATCATTTTTGGTCGGATGATTTTTCAGCTGGCAAAAATTAAATCTTTAGAATATTCAGTCGAATTCAATATCGAAATGAATAACGAATCTTTTATTAATGGAATATTGTCTCAGTCTTCATCTTCTATTGATATGCTTGGCGGCATAGATCTTTCAACAATGCTTGCGCAAAGGTATAGCAAAGAGGACAAGGTTATTTTTTCTCTTGGCGTAAAAGGAGCGTCTGACTTTAATGATTTTAAAAAACAGAAACATGGCGCAATTATAAGCGCTGTTTGCGAGACTTGCGCCCGCGAGAAGAAAATTAGCGGAGAAATAAAAATGATTGATAATGTTCTCTATGCCAAATTGAATGAGTTGCCGAGATGGGGAGCAATTAACTTTAATTTTTTAACGGCTGATTGGATAAGGGTTGATATGGCGAGCGGAACAAAGCCGCTATTTGAAGGAATATTCGGCAATAATCAAAATGAAATAGAAGATAAAAATTCAATCAAGGAAAGTTCGTCAACACAAAAATCTGAACTATCGGAAAGACAAATGAAAGAATTAAGGAAGATTTATAAAGAGCATCCGTTTTTTAGAACCGTGAAAATGCCGACAGCGGAAATTGACGGCATTAAGAGTTATTATTTGAAAGTTGAGCTGATTAAAGAAAATTTTAAAGAATTTTTATTGAGCGCTAAACCGGCAATAGAAGGTAAGCCATTCACTAATGAAGAAATAAGCAATTTAGATAAAAGTTTAGAAAATCTTACGTCTTTGACCGGTGAAATTTGGATTGGCAAAAAAGACCTTTTGCCGCATAAGGCGCTATTTTTGATGTCAATAAAAGAAAATGGCAGTCAAAATTCTACTCATATTTTTTCAATCAATATGTTTTTTAAAAATTTTAACAACGCCGTGGCTATAAATCATCCATCCGACTCAAGAGATATATGGGAATTTATAACAAATGATTTATTTATGGGGCTTGCTAAAATACCAAACATTTCGTTTTTATTTGAAAATTACGATATTGATAATGACGGGATAGCAAATATTGATGAAACAAATATTTACCAAACAGATCCATCGAGCAATGATAGCGATAAAGACGGCATTAATGACGGCGAAGATATTTATGAAGAATTAAAAAATAATATTTTAAATAGTGCGGGGAAAATCAAGATTTACAAAAATAATATAGCAAAATACAGTATTAATTCATTAAAGGCCTTTTATGAGGCTAAAGCGCGGGTTCTTTACAATCCGGAATTATATCTTCCAAAAGAAGCAGTGGCAAGTTTAGCAACGGCCTTTCAGCATAGACAAGCGGGCAATTTTGAAAAATCCCTAGAAGAGCTTAATAAAATTTCAATGCAAGCAGTGAGCGCTGGAGCGGTTTATCATGGACTGGGGCTTACTTATTTTAGAATGAATGATTTAAATAAAGCTCTAGAATTTTTTGAAAAAGCGTTCAATGATATCACTTATAAAACCAATAGTCCGTTTTTGTATCAGGATCTTTTCTCAACAAACTATAGATTGGGTTTTAAAGAAAAATCATCGCAATATCTCAATGAAGGCATTATTAATTTTCTAGACTATTATCCTCTTTATTATTCATTAGCGGAATATTATATCGAAAATAATAATTTAAGCGCAGCGGAAGAAATTACAAAGCAGGGATTAATCGCGGAACCACTATATTCGGAATTTTGGAATTATCTCGGAATTTTATCTGATAGGAAAAAAGAAAATAATAAAGCGTTTGAATATTATAAGAAAGCCATTTCTCTTGATTGGGAAAATGCGACACCGCATATGAACCTATCTTTGTCATTTTATGATTTGAAAAAATCAAAAGAGGCGTTAGCGGAAGCTTTAATAGCGGATATGTTTAATTCTTCAGACGCGCATATTAAGAATGTTTTGGGGCTTGCCTACGAAATCAATAATAGTCAAGAAGCCGCTATCAGAGAATATAAAAAGGCGATCCAATTAGATCCTTTTTATGAAAGGCCATATAACAATTTGGGGATTGTTTATGAAAATCTTAAACAATATGCGTTGGCAGAACAGTATTTTAAGAAAGCAGTCGAGGTTAATCCTAATTATGCCAAAGCATATAGCAATCTTGGTTCTTTTTATTTTAATCAAGGAATAAGAAGTTTATTTATTAACAATGAGCATTTAAAAGCCAAACCATATTTAGAAAAATCAATAGAAATAGATTCTAATCAGTATTTGTCTTATCAGACATTAGGGAGAGTTTATCAAGTTATGTCTGAGCATGACAATGTTTATCATAATCTGGCAGAAGTTAATTTTAAAAAATCTATCGAACTTAAATATGATGAATTTTTATCTCATAGACAGTTGGGATTTGTTTATTTTGTCCAAGGAGGCAGGGAAAAAGAAGCTATTAAAGAATTTGAAATAGCGATTTCCTTAGGAATGAAAGACAAGGAAGTTGAACAGATAATCAAAAATTATAAACAATAAATATGGAATTTATTGCGCGTTGAATAATTCTTTTAATTTTTGTATAATTTAAAAATGAGTATTACTGGAATTTTATTAGGCATTTTATTATGGATTATTATCCGTTTCGTGATAAGGGGATTTTATGTTATTGAACAAAATGAACGAGCGGTAAAAACCATATTTGGCAAAGCTCAGAGATTGGGCGATATTATTACGCTTGATGATCCGATTTTTTTTAATTCTTTAAAAGAAGATGAGCGTGAAAGATACATCTATCCGCAATTGCGCGTTATTATGTCGGGTGGGCCATATTTTAAATTTCCCTGGGAAAAAATTTATAAAGTCTCGATAGCTACTAACTTATTAAGCATTGCTTATGATCCAGAAAATTCTTTAGTTAATGATAATAACACTATTTTGGAAGCGGTCACCAAGGATCAGCTTAATATTAGATTAAAAGGACAATTTCGCTATGCTGTGTCTGACCGCAATCTTTATGCTTATCTTTTTGCTGTTAAAAATCCTATTGCTCATGTAATGGGTTATTTTATATCAATACTAAGAGAAAGAATTGCTAATTTTGAAGCTCCTTCAAAACCAAATCAACAAACTGCTTCAGATATTGTTTCTCTTGTTAGCGCTGGCACTTCTATTAATGATTTGCGTAAAAATTTAGGAGAATTAAATTTGCATATGGAGCAAGAATGCATATCTTCAGTTGCTAGATACGGCATATTGCTTGACGCCGCTTTAATTACCGCTATTGAACCGCCCCAAGATGTGGAATCTGCTTTGGCGGCGATTAACACAACTCATAATCATGTTTCTTCAGAAATAAGTTTGGCTCAGGCCGCCGCTGACCAAAGAATTGTTCAATCAAAGAAAGCGGTAGAGATAGAAACTTTTAAAGCCCAAGCCGAAATTCAGCTTTTGAATCAGCTTGCTGTTCAGTTAGATCAAATCAGGGCCGGAGATAAAAAAACACTTCCGGCATATTTACGCAATGTCCGTCTTGCTCTTTGGTCAAGGGCAAAAAAGATTATTTTAGAAACAAAATAAAATGTTAATTTTTAGTCAGATATTTATTGTTTTTACTTCTTTAATCGCGGTTGAATATCTTTGTCGTTTTTTTGGATATTTATTTGGTTTTTACGCAATAATTGAAGAACGGAAGGCAAGAGTGTATGTGTTGTTTGGCGATATTGTAGGGGTTTTAGATAAGCCCGGTTTCCATTTCCTCTGGCTTGAAATTGGATGGAAAGCTTTTTTTGTCAATTGGCTTGGCAAATCGTATGAGCGCGATCTGAGTCTAGATCAAGAATATATTAGAAGCATTCCTGTGAATTCTGAAGAAGGAACACCGATGGGCATTGGTGTTTGGTATGAGATGTTTATAACCGATCCCGTAGCCCATATTTTTAAAAACATTGACCCTCAAGGATCTTTAAGCGCTAATGTTAAAAATGCAACCATTAAATGTTTAAGCAATTTGCCCTTGGCTAATATGTTAATTAATCGCCATGAAATGAGTCGGTCAGTGCGTGAAGAAGTTTCGCCGAAATCTGATGAGTGGGGATACAGATTGGGTTCAGTTTATATTAGAAAGGTTCATTTTCGGGATAATGATATGGTGAAACAAATTGAGGAAAAAGTGGTAAATCGTTTAAGACAAGTAACTTCTGCAATTAAACAAGACGGTTTAAATCAAGTTAATATCATTAAAAGCAGGGCGGAAAAAGAGGCTTCTGTTGAATTTGCAAAGGCTACTGCTGTTCGTCCGCAAATAGTCGGCGCTACAATGAAGCAAATTTCACAAGATCAAGAAATACTTTTAACAATGCTTGATATTCTTGAGTGCCAAAGGATCATGGAGGGAGAAAATGAGCTTGTGCTTATTCCTAGTGAGTCGCGGAACAATTTTCTTACTCAACTCCTAGCCGTTGAAACTAATAAAAATATTAAGAATCAGCCTTAATATTCTAATACAATTGGTTATTTTATTCTTTGCCAATCGCTTTTTTAATCGCTTCTTTTAATTCATCAATAGTCGATTTTGAAGTCGGTTCTTTTTTCGCTGGTTTTTCAAAAGACGGCTGGCTTGGAGTTTTTTGCACAGTTTCTTTTTTCTTAAGTTCTTCAAGAGAAAGATATTGTTTTTCTTCTTCTGTTTCTCCAGCTAAGCGGCGGCCGATTTTTTCGAATGAAGAAACTTTTTTCGGCGCTTCGAATTCAATGCCGATTTCTCCCAAATTAGAGGCATATTTGAATCTTGCTTGTTCGGCCGGACGTTTCGTAAACGGCCTTTTATCTCCGAATATTTTTTTCTCCGGCGCTTTTTCAGTGGTAATGCCGCTCCATCGGGAGAATTCTTCTTCCGCTTCTTCTAATGAATTGGCATAATTTTTTCTTGAAATTTCAATTACTTCTTCGCGATTGCTTTCATGGCTTGCCATTGATAATGGCGGAAGCGTTATGGCTGAAAAAGGCCGGCTGGTAACGCCGTCAACCATTAATTTCAAATAAATATGGAAGTTCGGCAAATTCGTCATATCTTGAATGTTAAAATCTGGTTCCAATTCTTTTTCCAAAAATTCCGCGTCAGCGGCGCCGACTCGGAAAATAATCATTGTTCCCACGTTGCCGAAAATTGCGTCTTTGACTTTTGTTGATGTGCCTCCGGATGTGCCACTGACTAATTGTCCGATGTATTGATGGCTGATAACAAGATTAAGGCGGTATTTTCTGGCTTCCGAAAGAATAGTGGCGAAAGAATCTGTAACAAAGCCCTGAAATTCGTCAATGTGAAGATAAAAATCTTTTCTTTCCTCTTCGGGAACTCGGGCTCTTTCCATGGCGGCTAGCTGGATTTTGGTAATCATCATGGCGCCGAGGAGCGCTGAATTGTCTTCGCCGAGCTTGCCTTTGGAAAGATTGACCAAAAGGATTTTGCCGGTGTTCATTATTTCCTGAATATTGATGGTGCTTTTTGATTGGCCGACAATGTTTCTAATAAGTGAAGTGGAAAGAAATTGGCCGACTTTGTTTTGGATAGGAACAATCGCTTCGTTTCTGAATTGGTCGCGCCATGATTCGTATTCGTAAATCCAGAAAGATTTTACAATCGGATCTTTAATGTTGGCGATGATTTTTTGGCGGTAGTCTTTGTCTGTTAATATTCTTGGAATTCCAAGCAAGGTGCTGCCCGAGGTATCCAAAAGCGCCAGAACGCAGTTGTTTAAAATATATTCCATTCTGGCAGACCAGACATTAGCCCAAATTTTAGTGAAAATCGCCATTAAGTCTGAAGCGACTAAGTGCTTATATTTTTGGTCAGGCACTTCTAAGACGTTGAAGCCGATAGGATATTCCGCGTCAATCGGATTGAAATAAACAACGTCTTTTATTCTTTCCCTTGGGATTTTAGTGATTATTGTTTCAACAAAGTCGCCGTGCTGGTCCACAATGCAAATACCTTCGCCTTTAATGATGTCCTGAATAGCCAAGTTAAAAAGCAGAGTTGTTTTTCCAGTGCCGGTCTTTCCGACAATGTAAGTGTGCTGGCGCCGGTCTTTCCTTTTAATGCCGAAAATTCGCTCCTTGTTGCGAAAATTAGTTTTGGCGAATAGTGTGATGTCTTTTTCCATTTTGCTTTTTATTTAGCAATATTATATAATAATTATTTCAATTATTAAAGACCATTTGTATGTATATTGAGATTAAGTCTCAGGAGGAAGAGAAGTTAAGAAAAGTATTGGAGAAAAGAAATGATTCAGAAGCTAAAAGAATGCTTCGTTTTGTCGGTTTTCCTGATTTGTCTCGCCTTCAAAACAGCCCCATATTCGAGCTTGTTCAGCGCATTAAAAACATCAAACATTTTTCTGATTTTGACGAAGTTAAAGCGCCGGAAATTGTGCGGGCTGACGTGAGTTTTGATTTATTTAATTTTCCTAAAGACCATCCGGCCCGAAGCTGCTCTGATACTTATTACGCGGATGACAATCATATTTTAAGGACCCACACTACAATAATGTGGTATTACCATTTAAATAATGAAATCATCAAAGAGAAGATTAAAAACAAATTGCCGGTAGCTGCGCTTTCTTACGGAAAGGTCTATCGCAAAGACGAAATAGATAGGAATCACATGAATGTCTTTCATCAGATGGATGGTTGGTATCTTGCTCCGAAATCAAAAAAAATTATTACTATTGATGATTTAAAAGTGATTTTAACCGAAATCGCCCAAGCCATTTACGGCAAAAACATAAAATTCCGGTTTAATATTGATAAATTTCCTTATACGGACCCGAGCGTGGAAATGGAAATTGAAGTGGAAGGCAGATGGGTGGAGGTCTTGGGTTCAGGAATAGTTCATCCCGTTGTTCTTAAAAATCTTGGAGTTGAGTCGAATGAATACAACGGCTGGGCATTCGGCTTTGGTTTGGAACGATTGGCAATAATAAGCATGACTCTCCCTGATATCCGCTTGCTTTGGTCAACTGACCCTAGAATCAAAAAGCAGCTTGTTTTAGGCAATAAATATATTGAGGTCAGTAAATATCCGCCTATTACCAGAGATATTTCTTTTATTGTTAAAAGCGATTTTATTCCGAATAATTATTTTGATTTGATAAGGGATATTGGCGGGGATTTGGTGGAAGAAGTAAGGCTGATTGATAAATACGAAAATCTTGAAAAATTCGGAGGCAATAAAATCAGTTATACTTACCGTATAATTTACAGAAGCAACGATAGGACTTTGCTTTCAAGCGAGATTGACAAAATTCAAAAAGAAATATATGAAGAAACAGCGAAGCAATTTAACGCGGAGCTAAGATGATTAAATTTAACGGTCCCATCGTCTAACGGCTAGGACATGCCCCTTTCACGGGCAAAATCGGGGTTCGATTCCCCGTGGGACTACTGATATTTATATTTAAGCATATGTTTAGGCATATGCATAAACATATGCTTCTAATATAATAAAATAATGGCAGTAAGGAATTTGGAAAAACGCAATATCAGGAACGTGCAAAAAGTGAGGAATACTTATTACATTTCCATTCCGGTTGAAATTATGCGCGAGTTTAAGTGGTAAGAGCGGCAGAAAGTGGTGGTTAAGAAATTCGGCAAGGGCAAAATTCTCATAACGGATTGGAATAAATAGCGGTTTTTGGGTATTATAAAAATAATCTGAAATTATTTTTAGCGTCATGGAAATTCAAAGCGGAGCTACAAACAAAAAAAGATATTTTAAATTCATCGCCGGATTTTTTGGAATAATCGCCGGCATTTTTATTTTGTATGGAGTAGGAATGTGGGGTTGGCATAAATATGATTTGCGAAATCAGAAAGAAAAATTGCAGAAAGCGATGGAAGATAATGGAATCCAGGGAGAAATTCAAACAAAAAAATTTACGCGAAGAGATTACGAACAAGCAATGGCTGACACTTATGGCGGGAAAACTCCGCAGGAAACATTGCAATTGTTTGTCGATGCGGTAGAAAAAGAAGATTTTGAATTGGCAATTAAGTATTTTGTGATAGATGATGAAGAAAGAGCATATTTGAAAGAAAGATTAGTGAGTTTACAACAAAAAGGATTACTATATATATATTTACGCGATCTTCGCGAAGCGTTAAAAAATCCGATAGAATATTCCAATAATCAAACAATGGCTTCAATTCATAAGCCGATAGTCATTGTTTTTTTCAAATATCCCAACAATTTTTGGAAAATATCTGGGTTTTAACCTTAATAATTAATAAAAATAGTATGTTTAAAAAAATATTGGTTTATTTTTTTATATTTGGCCTTTTTGGTTTTTTGCCTTCATTTAAAAACGTTTCCGCGTATGACGATAAAACAACTCATCCGGCCCTAACCGACGAAATAGTAGATTTTTACAATCTTTCTTTTCCAGAAAAACAAATTATTCTTCAGCAAAAAGAATGGATTATTGAAGGCAGTATTTTGGAAGACACGCCGCCGAGATGGATAAACCATTTTTACGACCCAATTTATAAGATTGGCTGGTCTGGAGAATATGCCGGCAAATACGACGCTGAAACAGTGCAAATAGTTTCGCAAAATCTTATTGCGCCATATGGCATTACTCCGGTTTCTTCACTAGAGTGGCTTCATAATAATCAATTGCAAGCGCGTTACTGGCTTTATGAGGGCGTCAAGACGTGGGAACGGGGAATTTTAGAAATGATTAAGGGCAATGAGGAAAAATCTTATAAAATTTTGGGTTATATTTTGCATCTCATAGAAGATGCTTCTGTGCCAGACCATACAAGAAATGATACTCACGCTCATGAGCTTGAAGGCGTTACGGGCGATTACGGCTCTCCTTACGAAGAATATTTAAAACAATACACTCGCCAGAATTTAAATATTGCTGCCGGTTTTTATCAGCAGGGATTGAGGCCGATTGTAAGAAATACAATTGATGAATATTTGATTTCTTTGGCTGAATATTCCAATAAATATTTTTTCTCAAAAGACACGATTAACGACCCTAAATATGAGAATCCGAAAATTACCAGAAAAGATGATAATTTCGGATATGGGAAAGACGAAAGCGGAAAAGAGTTCCCGCTGGCGCTTATAGATACTATAAAAAATGAAAATAAAGAAGATATTAAAATATATTCCCTCTTAAATGAAAAAAAATATTATCCCATCTTAAGCGCTTATTTTTCCCGACTTTCCCGCCAAGCGGTTTCAAACGGCGCAGGCGTTATAGAATTTTTTCGCAATGAAATCGCATCTAAAAAAGAATATCCATCTCATCTTATAACCTATGACTTTTCTATACTTAATTATTTTGAAATTCCCGTAATTTCCGTAGCCGGAGAATCAATTAAGATAGTAAACGCCGCCAGCTCCTTGTTGGGGCAAATTAGTTCAGTGATTAGCGGCGTTAGTTCTTCTATTGGCGGTTTTTTCTCAAATATTTTAAGCTTGGACGATTTCAATAATTCAAATAATTCCAATAATGCTAATTTCAACATTGATTCAAACGTTGCCAACAATTCAAACTCTTTTAATTCTAATTCTGATATTTTAGAAATAATTATTAATGATACCGCTATGCAATTGCATAGCGGCGCCGATAGCAATGAAAGTGTTGTGTTTGACGTGTTAGCGTTAAATATAACTGATTCATTTATTTCTCAAAATAATAAATTAGCACAGTTGGCGCAAATACGAGCCCAGTTAAACGAAATTCAAGACAGGGCAGAATATCTTAATCAGCAAATTCAATCTTTGGCCGCGCAATCCTCTAATGCCAATCCGTCGCCAGTTATTTTTGCCTTTGGTGGAGGCGGAGGCGGTGGTACCCCTGTTATTTTATCAACATCAGAGAACAATACTTCGTCAGAAAACAATGCTTCAACTGAAGATCGGCAATCAGACGATCAACAGCAAATACCTCAAGACATTCAAGATTTTCAGCAAAATTCAACTTCCACTGATCAAAACGCTTCTTCAACAGCAACTTCAACCATAATTGTTCCCTTATTAAATCATTTAGTTATTAGCGAGATTCAGATTTTCGGCGATAAAGCAGATGATGAATTTATTGAAATTTATAATTCCACCTCTGAAATTATTTCTTTAGATAATTACTCTATCCAGTATTTAAGCGGTTTGGCGACTTCTACGGAGAAAATCGGCAATACTAAAAAGAATTTTAAAAATAACGCTCAAATCGCTCCTTATGGTTTTTATCTTCTGGCGCAAAACGACGGCGTTTTTGCTTCTCAAGCTGATATGACTTACAGTTTTTCGCTTTCAGGAAACGAAAGCGGCGCCAGCGTGTTTCTAATAAAATCCAACAGTCCTATTAGTAGCTTAGATGATTCAGATATTGTTGATTATATTTCTTATGGAGAAGTTAGTTTAGTCGGCGTTTCTACTTCAACAATGCCTTTGGCTAGCCAGAGTCTTGAAAGAAAATCTTGGCAAGATAACCAATGCGTTACCGCAAGCAGTAACAACAAATTTGCGGGCAATGGCTGCGATACAGATGATAATAATTTTGATTTTGAAATTCGCCAAATACCGCATCCGCAAAATTCTTCAAGTTTGCCCGAGCCGAGAAACGACCCGACAGCGCCGCAAAACTTTAATATTCAATATTCGTCAAGTGCTAATGAATTGATTTTTAATTGGTCGGAGTCGCAGGACTATAGCGGTTCAACTTCAATATTAACTTATAAACTTCAAGAAATTAATAATTTTTTTTCCAGCTTGCTGTTCATTGAAACAACTTCCACAAATGCCGCTATCGTAATATCTGAATTCGGCAGAAATTATGAATTTGATATTCTGGTTTTTGATAAGGACGGTTTGGAATCAGCGACTTCATCGGCAAATATTTATGTTGATGAGTTGCAGACGCTAAACGCAACTTCCAGCGATTATTCAGCTACTTCCACTCAAATTTTATTGCCTCAATTAGATGAATCATCAAGTTCTATTGGCGGCGCTTGGATATATCAGGAGTTTGGCAATGGGATTTCAGGAAAATTGCAAAGTCTTGAATTCAAGATGTATACAGGGAGCGCTTGTTTATGGTTTTCTTTTCAGGAATTTAATGATTCGGGATATACTCAGTTGGCGCGCGAATTTACGGGGCAGGAATCTAATGCTACACCCTATTTTGTTTTAAGAAAAGAAGATGGTTCTTTGTTTAATTACGGCGAGTGCGTTAATTACGGCGGAAAAATAACGCTTGAATTTATTGGTGATATAGAAATCAATCCGGATAAATATTACAGATTGCATCTTAATACCGGAGATGCGTCACGATATGCCTCATTTATAGGAAGCGTTTCTGATGTTGGTTTTGGAAATTTCAGGGAATGTATTTTGAAATCAGATGTTGCTAATGGCATAGTTTTTCGCTGGCAAGATTGTCAAGCGCCAGATTTTGACATTTATTTTGTTTTAAAAGGAATAGTAATTAACGCGAATTTGCCGATACAGCAATAATGATTGTCATTCTTCATAATATCCGTAGTTTATATAACGTCGGCTCTATTTTCCGCACCGCTGATACCGTCGAAGTTTCTAAAATTTATTTATGCGGCATTACGCCGAAGCCGGTTGATGAATTCGGCTGGCCGAGAGAGCAATTAACAAAAGTTTCTTTAGGTGCTGAAAAATATGTTGAGTGGGAGCATTGTAAATCAACCGCGCGTTTGATTGATAAACTAAAAAAAGAAAAATATAAAATTTTCGCCATTGAACAATCAAAAAAATCAATTCCGTATTATAAAACAAAGTGTAAAGAGCAAATTAGCAAAATTGCATTGGTTTTAGGGAATGAAGTTAATGGTTTGTCGCAATCAATCCTGAGCCGCGCCGATAAGATTCTAGAAATTCCAATGAAGGGGGCAATGGTTCGACAAGCTCACCATCCGCGACGCATTGGTCGCGGAAAAGAATCGCTTAATGTGTCGGTGGTGTTTGGCATTATTGCTTTTAATTTGATAAACTAAGAATGACATGCGTTTTTTTTATTTTTTTATCTTTTTACTGATTTTGCTGGGAGCCGCCGGTTATCTTTATTTTAGCCGGCAATACGTCAGTTTTTTATCAAGCGCGCAATCGGCGAGCTTGCAGGCGAATATTTTGGCTTTAAAAGATTACGCGATTAAAAAACGGATACTGGAAGAAGTGCCGGCAGAAGAAAAACCGCTCACCATGGTTTTTGTCGGCGATATAATGTTAGACAGAGGTGTGGAAGCGATTATCGGCAATTATGAAAATTACCGCTATCCGTTTTTAAAAACTTTTGAAATATTAAAATCCGCAGATTTAGCTTTCGGCAACTTAGAAGGACCAATTTCCAAAAATGGCGAAAAGCAAGGCAGTATTTATTCTTTTCGTTTTGAACCGCAAGCGATTGATGGCCTGAAATTTGCCGGTTTTGATGTTTTGTCTTTGGCGAATAATCACATTTTGGACTATGGTCGGAAAGCTCTTGAAGATACTGTTTTAATTTTGAAAGAAAATAGTATTATTCCCATTGGCGCTGGTGAAAATTATTTAGAGGCGAATAGTCCCATAATAAAAGAGATTAGTGGCGTGAAAATCGCTTTTTTGAGCTACGCTTTGATGAATCCGAAAAGTTATGAGGCGAGCAAAGATTATTCCGGTATCAGTTCGTTTGAATTAGAACGAGTGGAAAATGAAGTTAAAATGATTAAAACATTGAGCATTGCTGATATTGTCGTTGTTTCTTTTCATTGGGGAGAAGAATACCAGACTCGTTCTAATAAAAAACAGCAGGAAATCGGCCGCGCATTGGCTGAAGCCGGAGCGGATTTAATTATCGGCCATCATCCGCATGTGGTTCAGGAACTGGAGCGTTATAAAAACAGCTGGATTGCTTATAGTTTGGGTAATTTTATTTTCGACCAGAATTTTTCCGATGAAACAATGAACGGGTTGATGCTTAAAGCGGAAATTCAGGATAAAAAAATAAAAATCGTTGAGCCGATTGATCTAAAAATCGGCGGCGATTTCCAGCCGCAGATTATTCAGCGGTGATTGTTTTGGAACGCGCGATGTGGTATCATTAAAAATAATGATTAATTTTGATATTGAAGATTTGAAGAAGCAAATTACGCCAATTGCTGAATCGCACAATCTTTTATTAGTGGTGATTCATGGCTCTTTTGTTACCGGTAAAAATAAAATTGGCAGCGATTTGGATATCGCTATTTTAGGAAAGAAGTTAATTCAATTTGATGAATTGCTGGAAATACACGGCGATTTCGCGAAAATTTTCGGCGATAATCGCGAACGCGAGCTGGATTTAAAATCTTTGCATGATGTCAATCCCTTATTTCGTTTTGAAGTAATGAGAGACAGCGTTTTGCTTTATGGTAAAACAGCGGATTATTATGCTTTTAAGGCTTACGCTTTCCGGGATTTTCAGGAGAGCAAAAGCCTTTTTGGTTTATTGGATAAATTAATTCATAAAAGACAAAAGTATTTTATGGAAAATTATACTACTAGGCATGTTAGATAAAGAATTTATTAAGATTAAAATTGAATATATCCAAAGAGATTTAAACAGATTAGAAGTGATGCGCGACTTGACGATAGATGAAATTGCTAAGGATTTCATCAAATATGGAGCCCTTAAAAATTTTTTAGTGGAAATAATAGGCCGCGCTATTGATATTAATGAACATATTATAGCTGAAGCGGGCAATGTAAAATTAGAAGCGCCGTTGAAATATCGGGAAACTTTTTTGCGGCTGATTGACCTTGATATTTTGCCGCCTGATTTTGCCGATGAAATAGCCGGAAGCGCGAGATTGAGAAATGCCATTGTTCACGATTACAATACTTTGGATAAATATTTTCTTGATAAGAAAATGAGCATAATAATTCAGCAATACGCGCAATACTGCGATTATATTTTAAAATTTTTAGAAAAAGCTAAGTGAGGATTATCCACAGCTAGGCCTATTGCGAGGGGGCGTTAATGGTAAAATTAAATATATGAAAAAATACTTATTTATCGTTTCGTTAGTGGTCGCAGTTATATTAATATTGCCAAATATTTCTTTGGCGCAAACAGGCGGAATGTCTTCGATTTCAACTGCTGATTTGCAAGCGCAAATTGCCGCTTTATTGGCGCAGATTCAGGCTTTGCAAACGCAGATATCTCAGCAAGAGCCGGAAAAATGGTGCTATGATTTTAAATATAACTTAAACGCCCAAAGCCGCGGCAAGGAGGTTGGTCAGCTTCAGACTGCTTTGGAAAAAGAAGGTTTTGAAATTAATTCGTATGAAAAAACCAACCAAATTTTTGACGAATCGACTGCTGACGCGGTAATCGGCTTCCAGCAAAAATATAAAGATGAAATCTTAAATCCTTATAATCTTAAATACGGCACCGGCTTTGTCGGCAAATCAACCAGAGCAAAATTAAATTCTCTTTACGGTTGCGGAGTAATTCAACCACCGCCAGTGTCAACAACTCCCTCTATTACGGTCCTTTCGCCCAATGGCGGAGAGGTGTGGGAAATTGGAAAGTCTTATTATATCAGATGGAAATCTTTAAATTTAAACAGTAGCGACAGAATCTATATTGATATAGTACCTTATGATGAAGTTATTACAGGTAATCGGAGTAATGTTGTTTATCAAATTACGTCAGATATAACAAATTCAAATGATTATTATTGGATCATTCCTTCTGATGCTAAAGCTCTTATAGGAAGTGTTTATAAAATACGAGTTATGACAATAAATGGGAATGTTGGAGATCTAAGCGATACGTCGTTCAGCATTGTGGCGGCTAATACCGCAACTCAGCCGATTTTATCAATTTCTCCGACAGATATTAAAATCACCATTGGAAATAATTTTTTAAACACTTATCAATTCACCGGCGCAGTTTCTAATGCCGCTCCCAATAGCGACGTCAAATTATATCTTCAAAGACCCAATGGCACGGTGAAATATGAAAATTATTATGTCGGCAGAACGGATTCAAACGGAGTTCTTAAAGTCAATACTACACAAACCATTCCTAATGCGTATTGTTGCACTTATTCAGCTTGGGTAGTGGTTGGAGGGCAAAAATCAAACGTAGTAAATATCAATGTAACTTTTGCAACAGCTCAACCCTCCATCACCATTCTTTCGCCGAATAGCGGGGAAATATGGAGTAAGGGAACTACTCAAACAATTAAATGGAATTCTTTAAATAATAATTATGTAATTGTTGATTTGGTGCAGGGCATAAATAATACATTTATTAGAAGTATTTCTACTAGTATTTCAGCTGCGGCTTTACAACTTAGCTGGCAAATTCCATTTGATATCCCTGATGGCAATGATTATAAAATTCGTATAACAAATGGTACGGATAGTGCATCAAATCTATATACATATGATTACAGCGACGTTTCGTTTAGCATTATGGCTCCCGCTTCTTCCAACCCATATATTACAGTTGTTACACCAAATGGTGGGGAGGATTTGAGAATAGGAAATATACATAGGATAAAATGGAATTCTGATTTAAAAATTGATAAGGTTTCTATAATGCTTACAAGCGATACTAATATCGGCAATTGGATAGTTACAAATATTGCAAATACGGGCTATTATGACTGGAATGTGTCAAAGTGGAATACTAACAGCACTCAATTTAAAATCAGGATTATCGTTTATCAAACAGGCGTTGGATCATGGGAAGATACTAGCGATAATTTGTTTAATATAATATTAGGGGATATAGGTGCGACATCCGCGAAAACTCAAGTGGCCTCTATTCTGCAATCTGCTGAAAAAATATTGGCTGATATGTTTAATTATCTGGCGAGATAAAATTTTACAATTAGTAAGGAAATGGCAGAAAAATAAAATTCCCGATAGCGGGATTTTATTTTTTAAAAAAATCAGTATAATTTTAAATATGCTTATTTACATAGGCGTGGACCATTATGAAAATTATCAATAAATTATATGCAAAGCGATTTGGGAAAAAATGTTTATAGATGGGTTAGCGCGAGAATAGAAGACGTTGATGTTCAAAGTGAGTATTCTTGCGGTACGCGGGATATTTTTCAAGCGCGATTAGAAAAAATGGCGCAAGAATTGATAAAAGGCGGTGGTATTACGGAAAATGATATTTATATTGTTTCCGCGATAACGGGAGAAATAGGCAATAATTCTTTTGACCATAATTTGGGAAGTTGGCCGGATATGGCAGGCGTGTTCTTCGGATATTTTTTAGAAAATAGAAAATTAAAGATTGTTTTAGCTGATAGAGGGCAGGGAGTTTTAGCAACATTAAAAAGAGTGAGGCCTGAATTAAAAAACGACTCCGAAGCGTTAAAAACTGCTTTTACGGAAAAAGTTTCCGGTCGAGCGCCGGAAAACAGAGGAAATGGATTAAAATTCGTTAAAGAAAACGTAGAAGAAAGAAAAATGCATTTAATATTTATCTCCGGAAATGCTAAAATAGAATTGAATGAAAAAATGGAAATAAAAACAACCGATGAAAGCATTCGCGGCTGTTTGGCGATTTTGTCGGTATGACGCGCCCCCACACCAAACGAGTTTTAAATAATGTGGGGGAAACTAAAATAAAAATATGAGTGAAAATTTAGTTTTACGCTTAAATATAATTAAAGTGTAAAAATAAATATAAACTCGTTGTGGTGTGAGGGTGAAAATAGAGCTAAAAAAATTCGGTGAGATGCTGATTTCTCGGCCAGCCGGCAGGGAGGCCTATTTGGCTATGTTGGCGTATAATTTGAAAAATATTGACGAAAACGAAGTCATTGAAATTGATTTTTCCGGAGTTAAAGTTTTAACGCCATCATGGGCTGATGAAGTAATCACAAAAATTGTTAATGAATTTAAAAATGTGAAATTAATTAATATTGAAAATCCCACGGCGCAAGCGACTTTAAAAACGCTGCGGGAATACTCTGGCTTAAAAATTTGAAATTATGCTTATTTACATCGGAGCGGACCATCGGGGATTTAATTTGAAAGAATCCCTTAAAAAATTTTTAAAAGACAGCGGATATGAGGTGATTGATGTCGGCAATGACCATTATGATAAAGATGATGATTATCCTGATTTTGCGGCTTTGGCGGCGCGGGCGGTTTCTCAGGATTCAATAAATCGTCGGGGAGTTTTAATTTGCGGTTCTGGTTCGGGAATGAATATTATAGCGAATAAATTTAATGGCGTGCGTTCTGTTTTAGCAAGCAGTCTGGAACAGGCAAAATTAAGCCGCAATGACGGCGATAGCAATGTTTTGTCTTTATCCGCTAGTTTTTTAAACGAAGAACAGGCAAAAGAAATTTTGGATATTTGGCTGAAAACGCCATTTTCCGAAGAAGATAGGCATAAAAGACGCCTTGCAAAAATAAGCGAAATAGAAAATAATTTATAAGATGAATTTTGTTCCAAAAAAAGTTTTTTTTACCAAAGGAGTTGGCGTCCATAGAGAATATCTTACATCTTTTGAATTAGCGCTTCGCGATGCCGGTATTGCGCCTTATAATCTTGTAACTGTTTCTTCTATCTTCCCTCCTAATTGCCAAAAAATTTCCCGAGAAGAAGGATTGAAATTATTAAACCCCGGGAGTATTGTTTTTTGTGTAATGGCGAGAAACGCCACTAATGAACCGAATCGCTTGATAGCCGCTTCTGTTGGCACAGCCTTGCCGCATGATAATCATCAATATGGATATCTTTCAGAACATCATCCTTTCGGCGAGAAAGCCGATAAAGCCGGCGAGTATGCCGAAGATTTGGCGGCAACAATGCTTGCCACCACTTTAGGCATTGAATTTGATTCTAATACCGCCTGGGATGAAAGAGAACAGCAATATAAAGCCTCGGGAAAGATTTTTAAGACTTTTAATACAACGCAGTCAGCCGAAGGGAATAAAGACGGCTTTTGGACATCAGTTGTGGCAACGGCGGTTTTTATAATGGAGTAATCTTTTATTTATGAAAAAAACAAAAATCGCGATAAATGGTTTTGGACGGATTGGAAGATTATTTTTCCGGCAGGCTTGCGATGAGTCATCCGCCAGCCGGCGGATTGAAATTGTTGCTATCAATGATTTGGGCGATATTGAAAACTTGGCATATTTATTAAAATATGATTCGGTTTATCGCCAATTTCAAGGTGAAATAAAAGTTGATAAAGCGGAAAATAAGCTAATAATTGACGGCAAAGAAATTAAATTTATTTCTGAAAAAGACCCGACAAAATTGCCGTGGAAGGAATTGGAGATTAATATTGTGGTGGAAGCAACAGGCGTTTATGAATCTTTTGAAAAATCTAAGGCGCATTTAACAGCCGGCGCCAAAAGAGTGGTGATGACTGCGCCGGCAAAAGATGTTGACGGCGAATTGGGGCAAACCATTCTTGTTGGTATTAATGAAAATGAATTAGAAACTTGTAAAATTTCTTCAAATGCGTCTTGTACAACAAATGCCGCTTCGCCGGTGATTGCGATTTTATCAGAAAATCCCGGCATTGCCAAAGCGGTTTTAACTACCGTTCATGCGATGACTAATACTCAAACTGCGGTTGATGCTCCTGTTAAGGGAAGTGATTTTAGGCGCGGCCGGGCTGCTAGCCAAAATATAATTCCTTCAAGTACAGGCGCGGCAATAGCCGTTACCCGCGTAATTAAAGAATTAGAAGGCAAATTTGACGGCATTGCTTTAAGGGTACCGGTAATTACTGGTTCAATCGCCGATATTACTTTTGTAAGCAAGAAAAAAACTTCAGTTGAAGAAATTAATGATATTTTGAAAAAAGCGGCGAAGTCGCTAAAATGGCAGGGAATTTTAAAGGTTATTGATGAGCAGATTGTTTCTTCAGACATTATCGGGGAGCCATATGGCGCGATAGTGGATTTGAAATTCACTAAAGTAATTGACGGCAATTTAGTAAAAGTTTTGAGCTGGTACGATAATGAATGGGGCTACGCGGCGATGTTGGTAAAACATGTAAAGGTTGTATCAAGGTTATTTTCGTAATAGTCTGTATTAGAATAAGGGCAAATTCATCTTATGTCGAGTAAACAAGTTCTCGTGTATATAGTAGGATTAGCTATTTTACTTATCGGAAGTAATATTTTGACATTTAGATCTTATAGTATTTCCGAGATTTTTTCAGATTTTTACTATGGAAACTATGCGTTTTATTATCATTTGTTTTTGTTATCGATACTTCCAGCCGCAATAGCGAGCGTGATATCGTTAGTATTTGTGATGCGTCGGATCAAAAAGTTAATAACAGCAGAAAAAAAGTAAGTCACGCATCTATACAGAATTTATTATAGAGTTAGCAGTAGTAGCGTATATTGGAACTTTTATATTAGGAATCGTCTCGCAATTAATAATTCCAGATAATCTTGAGAGTGCATTTATAATTGGTGCATTCCCGGCGGTAATAATTACATTAGTTCCGTATAATTTTCTTGGTTTAGTTGTGAATGAACCAGCTTTACTTAATAATTATATAATAGCTCTCACAATAGGGTATATTTTTGGTTTTTATTTCATATATTTACTGCAGAAAATGCAGAAAAATCGATAATTTTTTAACATCTAGCAAAATCCCCGCGCTGAGCGCGGGGATTGTATTTTTAAATTAAAACTTTATAATATAAATTATGACTACAGTTACTATTTCAAAAAAAATTACAAAAGGACATGATTTAGTGGTGATAGAAAAAGAAAATTTTGATAGATTAACAAAGGAAAACATGGAGCTAAAATCAGCAATAAAAGCGATTTTGGATGGCGAATTAGCATTGCGCCGAGGGACAACTCGTTCTTTTAAAGATTTTTTAAAGCTTAAATTCCCGAAATATGCCAAAAATCAGTAAATCGCATTCCACCCCGCATTTTGAAAAGCAGTTTGAAAAATTAACTAAAAACATCCAAAAGACAGCAGTTAGAAAGATATTGTTATTTGAAAATAATCCGTTCCATCCGAGTCTTAATACTCATAAGTTAAAAGGCGAACTCTCGGATTTTTGGTCATTTTATATTAATAATAATTTTCGAGTATTGTTTCGTTTCTTAGAAAATAACGAAGTGATTTACTATAATATTGATACCCACGATATTTATAAATAAATTTATGAAAAAATATTTAATAATTTCTTTTTTAACTGCGATTGTTTTAACGGGCATTGCCTCCGCCCAAGCTTCCCTGCCGGATGCCGGTCTTTTGCCGGACAGTCCTTTTTATTTTCTCAAATCATGGAAGGAATCAATCCAACTATTTTTCACTTTTAACGCCGAAAACAAAGTCAAGTAATATATTCATTTGGCGGAAGTAAGAATGGCGGAATACCAGAAAATGATTGAAAAGGGTAAAGCTGACATTGCCGAGAAAACTCTCGCAAAATACCAAAATCAGCTTAATCGCGCTCTTGCAAAAACTGAAGAAATCAAGCAAAAAGGCAAAGATATTAAAGATTTAAGCCAACAAATAGAAACTGCCGCTTCTAAACACTTGGAAGTTCTTCGGGAAAATCTTGAAAAAGTTCCGGAAACCGCCAAAAAAGGCATAGAAAATGCGATTGAAAATTCAAAAAAGGGAATTGAAAGAGTTTTGGAAGTAAAAATGGATAAGGAGGAAAAAGATGAAGATAATGAAGAGCAATCAGAAAAAGAAGAAGTTAAATCAGATAATGAAACTTCTGATTGGAAAACTTATCGGAATGAAAAATATGGGTTTGAAGTGAGGTATCCAGGAAATCAATTTTCTATTAGAAAGTCGAAAGATTCTGTGCCTCCATCAATAGAGAAAAATATTGATGGCGTAGAGTTGTATCAATGTATAGATAATCTTTGCAAAGAATATGACCATATTATCGGATTTTATCCAATGTATAAAGGATATGCAGATATTAGTACCAAGATATATAATAATTTTTCTAATAATACTGTTAAGATTAATAATTTTTTAATCAATAATATTAATGGGATTTATATAAATTTTGGCGAAGGAGGAACAGCGTGGTATAATTATTTTATTCCAATCAGTAAAAATCAAACTCTGATGATAATAAGAATCACTAATGATTATCTAGGACTAGAAGGTAGGGGTTTTTCTAATCAAGAAAAAGATAAAATTTTTAACCAAATTCTCTCCACTTTCAAATTTATCAATCAATAAAAATTACCTTATATTTTTTATACTTTAAAAATATGCAAATAATTCCGGCGATAAATTGCCAAAATTTTGATTGTGTTAAAGAAAAACTGCAAAAAGCGGAGGATTTTCTACCGGCTGATGGATGGGTGCAGATTGATATTGCTGACGGTAAATTTACCACGCATAAAACTTGGAATAATCCAAAAGAACTTTTAATGGTTAATGATCAATTGTCAGGAGTTAATATTGAAGTTCATTTAATGGTGGAAAATCCTTTGGAAGTAATTGATGATTGGGTTAAGAGCGGAGTAAAAAGAATAATCATTCATCATGAAGCGGTTTGCGACGAAGCGGCACATAGTAACAATAATGACGAAACAGACATTATTAATTTTCTACTGGAAAAATGCGTTGGATACGGAGTAGAATTAGGATTAGCCATCAATCCTAACAAGCCGGTTGAAAATATTATCCGCCATTTAGACAGAGTAAGATTTATTCAGCTTTTGGCTGTTAATCCGGGATTGGCGGGCCAGCAATTTCAAGCGACAACATTGCAGAAAATAAAATTTTTAAAGGAAAATCCTTACGCGGAAATAATTATAGAAGTGGATGGCGGCATAAACTTAGAAACTGCTAAATTATGCAAAGAAGCCGGTGCGGATATTTTGGCTTCAGCATCGCATATTTGGAATAGCGAAAATCAGCAAGCGGCTTTTGAGGAGTTAAAAAATGTATGATTTATCCCGCATCTTTCCGCGCAAGAATGTGCGGGATTTATTTTTTATTAGGATTTGGTATAATTTTTCATAAATGGAAATTTTAAGCGAAAAAAAGACGAAGTTTTTGGAAATGATGGCAAACCAATTGCGCCAAGATGTTGTTGAAGTGCTTCTAGGAGCCGGCTCCGGCCACTCTGCTTCGCCTTTGGGCACAGCTGATATTTTCTCGGCTTTTTATTTCCATATTTTAAATCATAATCCGAAAAAGCCGAATTGGCCGGACAGAGACAGATTTATTTTATCCTGCGGCCATTATTGTCCTGTTCAATACGTAGCAATGTCAGCCGCCGGCTATTTCCCATCAGAAGAATTGAAAACTTTAAGGAAGATAAATACTCGCTTACAAGGGCATCCGCATCGTATTGCTTTGCCGGGTATTGAAGCGACCAGCGGACCATTAGGTGACGGCTTGCCGCAGGCGGTTGGCATGGCTTTGGCCGCCAGAATGGACAAGAAGAAACACAGGATTTATTGCTTAATGTCTGACGGCGAACATAACGCCGGCATTGTCTGGGAAGCGCTCATGTTCGCGGGAAAAAACAAATTAAGCAATTTAACGGTAATCTTGGACCGCAATAATATCCAGATAGACGGCTTTACCGAAGAAGTGATGCCCTTGGAATCATTAAGGGAAAAATACGAATCTTTTAACTGGCATGTTTTAGACATTGACGGCCATAATATTGAGGCGATTGTTGACGCGGCTAATGAAGCTAAGGCGATATATGAAAAGCCGACCGCGATTATCTGCCATACGATTCCGGGTAAGGGCGTAAGCTTTATGGAAAGGGATTTTGTCTGGCACGGCATTCCGCCTAATAAAGAACAGGCAAAAAAAGCCTTGCACGAGCTACGAACGCTTGGAGGAAAAATCAAATCTGAACATGAATAAATATCCATTAATAAGAAAAATTTATCTTTATCTTTTTGCCTTAATCGGTTTAGTTTTAATTACGATTGGTTGCGTAAGATTGGTTGGTTTAGCTTTAAAAACATATGTTTTTACCAAAGCTGATGTTTATTATGAATATCCAATGGCAAGGCCTGTAAAAATCGCGCCAGTTGAAGGAAGTAAAACAGAAGAATTTCAACAGCCCGCCAAAGAAGAAATTGAAGAATATCAGCAAAAACAAAAAACCGCCAATCGCCAAAGAGAAGCCGCTGAATCCTTGGCGTTTATTATTGTCGGCTTGCCATTGTATTTATATCATTGGCAGTTGATTAAAAAGGACAAAAAAGAAGAACATGAATAAATCATTTAAAGCTAAAAATTTAAAAATAAAATCAGCGCAAGATTTACAGGATAAAGGTTTTAGTAAAATGTCGGCAGACAAGAAAATACGACTAACATTTTCATTAAATAGATTAGTGAGACGAATTGCGGAGGATAGTATTAAAGAGCAATATCCACAAGCCGATGACAAGTTTATTAAAGAAAAATTACGTGAAAGAGCGCGCCAATAAAAATGTTTGAAGAAGAGGTATTCAAAAAAGTTATCAATTTATTGAGTAAATATAATATTCCCTATATGCTTACAGGCGGCTTAGCTGTGACGGTTTGGGGAAGAGCGCGCTCCACATTAGATATTGATATTGTTCTTGATATAAAAAAAGACGATATTAAAAGATTAGCAAATGCGTTTCAGAAAGATTTTCATATTGATGAAGAAACAATAGAAATGGCGTTAGATAAAAAGATCTCTTTTAACGCTATAGATCGCGAAACCAATACAACAATTGATTGTTATTTGGTTGGAAACAATAAATATGAGGCAGGGCGATTTCAAAGAAAGATTATCAGAAACATGCTCGGGATAAAAGTTAATGTTATTAGTCCCGAGGATTTAATTTTAATAAAACTGCAATGGTATAAAAACAGCGGTTCGACGCGACATTTGGAAGACGCGGAATCAATTTTGAAAATCACCGAAGTTGATTTAGAATATATAAAGGATTGGGCGGAGCAACAAACAACAAAAGAAATTTTAGAAAATTTATTGAAAAAAATTAAAAATGTTAAATAATAATCTAAAACTTTCCGAAAAAATTTTCACCGAGGAAATTGAGCAAAAGCCCACGCGGGACGGCTATGGTTTAGGGTTAGTTGAATTAGGCGAAAAAAATAAAAACGTGGTTGTTTTGTGTGCGGATTTGAGCGAATCAACACGTTCCCAATGGTTTAAAGATAAATTCCCAGAAAGATTTATTGAAATGGGAGTGGCAGAGCAGAATATGGCGGCAATGGCTGCTGGTCTCGCTGTTTCCGGAAAAATTCCTTTTATATCTTCTTACGCTGTTTTTTCTCCGGGCCGAAATTGGGAGCAAATCAGAACTACGGCTTGTTATAATAATGCCAATGTGAAAATTGCCGGAGCGCATGCCGGTGTTTCAGTTGGTCCGGACGGCGCCACTCATCAGGCGATTGAAGATATTGCCACAATGAGGGTAATTCCCAATATGAAAGTGATTGTTCCGATAGATGCTTTTGAGGCGAAAAAAGCGACAATTGCCGCGGGGCATATTCACGGGCCGGTTTATTTGAGATTTGCCCGGGAAAAAACACCGGTAATTACAACCGAAAGCACGTCATTTGTTCCGGGGAAAGCTTACGAAATATGGGACCCTTCGATGAATTCAGGGCGAGGAGGGAAAAAGCTGGATTGCGCGATTATCGGCGTTGGGCCGTTGCTTTATAACGCTTTATTAGCTGCTAAAGAATTGGAAGAAAAAGGGATTTCAACAATAGTTTTAAATAGCCACACAGTTAAGCCGATTGATGAGAAAAAAATAATTGAAGTTGCCAAAAAATGCGGCGCAGTGGTGACAGTCGAGGAGCACAATGTTATCGGCGGATTAGGGGGGGCGGTGGCGGAAGTTTTGGCGAAAAATTATCCTGTGCCGATTGAGTTTGTCGGTATGCAGGATGTTTTCGGCGAAAGCGGCCAGCCGAATGAATTGCTGGAAAAATACGGCATGGGGGTGAAAGATATCATTAAAACAGTTAAGAGAGTTATTAAAAGAAAGTAGCGGGCAATTTTAAATTTTGAAATATGAATTTTGAATCAGTTTTGAATGATTAAATTTTTTAAAATTAAATAATTATAAATTTAATTAAAATTGAAAATTAGAAATTAAAAATTTATGTACGATGTTATTACAATCGGGACAGCGACCCGCGATATTTTTTTAACCAGTCCGTTTTTTAAAGTAGTAAGCGATGAAGCGCATCTGAAAAAAATCGGTTTTCCGACCGGCGAAGCGCAATGTTTCGCCTTGGGCGGTAAAATTGAAATTGATAAGCCGATTTTCATCACCGGCGGCGGCGCCACTAATGCGGCTGTTACTTTTGCAAGGCAAGGCTTGAAAGCCGCCGCGTTAATTAAAGTCGGTAAAGATTCTGCGGGAGAGGAGATTATTAACGAACTTAAAAAAGAAAAAATTTCTGTTTTGACCCTATACCCTATACCCTATACCCTAAATCCTAATAACAACGGCACAGCTTATTCAACTATTCTTTTAGCTCCTAATGGCGAAAGAACAATTTTAGTTTATCGCGGCGCTTCGGAAAGTTTGTCAATCAATGAAATTTCTTTTGATAAATTCAATTCCAAATGGGCATATATTGTGCCGGGCAAAATTTCTTATGACGTTATCAAAGAAATTATTGATTATTTGCATCAGCAAAAAATTTTAATCGCTTTTAATCCTTCAAAGTATTTTATTGAATTAGGCCTTGAAAAATTGAAGCCGATTTTGGAAAAAACCAAAGCGGTTATTTTGAATCGCGAAGAAGCGGCTTATTTAACTGATATTGATTATGATAAAGAAAAAGCGATTTTTAAGAAATTAGACGCGATAGTGGCCGGCATTGCGGTGATGACTGACGGCCCGAACGGCGTTTCAGTGTCAGACGGTTTTAATATTTACAGAGCCGGCACTTTTGGCGAAAAGAAATTAGTTGACCGCACCGGCTCGGGCGACGCTTTCGGTTCGGGATTTGTCGCTGGCTTAATACACGAGCAAGAAACTTGCGAAAAAGGACTGTGCAAGGTTAATAATATTGAATATGCCGTCCGCTTAGGTTCTGCTAATGCCACTTCTGTGATAGAATATATTGGCGCTAAAAAAGGAATCTTGACCAAAGAAGAATTTGAAATATCGGAAAGATGGAGAAATTTAAAAATAGATATAATAAGAAATTAACATGCAATCCTACGAAAAAATAGCGAGAATATTGCGCACCGATAAGGATAATATAAGAAATATTGAAGAAAGACTAGGCGTTTTGACAGGTAAAAAAGGCGTAATGGATAAAATAGCTGAAGATAATGAGCAAATGATAGATAATCGACTTGATGCAATGGGATTAAACAGACAATCTGCCGCTAAGGAAGTGTATGACACCTTGATTAAGCGCATTGAAGCTGATAATTATTTGCTTTTTGAGGCATTAAGCCGGCCGATTATAACGGAAATGGCCAGTTCTAATCATGTTCTTGGGGTGGCTAAAGAAATTGCCAAATGCCCGAAAGGATTTTTCATCAAAAAAGAAAAAGCGGTTGAACTTTTAGAAAGTCAGCCGCCTAAAACCATTATTGAAGCGTTGGGATACAAGGATGTGAAAGAATTAATCAATAAGGAAGATATTTTCGGCATTTATAGCGCGCTTCGTTTTTTGGAAGACAAAGATTGGCTCAACAATATTTTTTTCAAGCAATATGAAAATTTAACGCCGGATGATTTTGAAGAAAGGGAAATAATCGTTAAAACCTTAGATTATAAATGGGCCTCGGCGGCGCAATCATTTGTTAAAAAGAAACATCATAATATTTCTCATCTTAAAGAAATGGGGGTAGTTTTCGTTATTCCGGTTACTCTGGGAATTTCAGGGGAATTATTAAGAACGTTTGCTTTAGTTCTTCATTATCTTAATGAAGTTCCTTTTTATTCCAGTCTTTTCAAAATGTTTGCTGAATCAGACAGGGATAATTTTTCCAATAATTTAATTTCTCTTCTTCGCGGCGATGTTTTTGATGGGCAACTGTCTCCGTCGACAACCGATAAATCGCAATGGCTGGTAATCCAAAGATATTTGGCAAAAGACGATGAAAACGATTGGCGTTTATTCTTCCCTCATATTAATCCAGAGGCGCTTCACTGGGAAAGAATGGAAAGAATGCTCGCTCAAACGACCGACATATTAGACGGATTCGCGGTGAATCTCGCTTTTTGGCAGAATTTAAACTGGGTGGGAGACTACTTTAAAAGCGATACTGGGATTGATATTTTAGTGAGTTTTAATTTGGTAGATACCGTAATGTCACTGGTAAAAGAAAAAGAAATGGTAAAATATCTTTATCATCATGAAGAATCGCTTTGGAATAAGATTTTCATTGAATATTTCGGGGTAGAAAAATTAGAAGAATACGCGAAGAAAAATATCATCAAAGGGTGGTTTGAACTTTAATTAACATGAAAACATTAAGAGAAATAATTCAAAACGCCGAAGAAAATAAAATCGCCATTGGGCATTTTAATATTTCAGATTGCATCGGTTTAAAAGCTATTTTTAAAGCGGCTCAAGAATTGAATTTGCCTATAATAATCGGCGTTTCCGAAGGCGAGCGGGAATTTATCGGAACCAAAAGAGCCGCGGATATGATTAGAAGCATCCGTGAAGAGTTTGGCTATCAGATTTTTTTAAACGCCGACCATACTCATTCTTTTGAAAAAATAAAAGAAGCGGTTGATGCCGGTTTTGACGCGGTGCTTTTTGACGGCGGGAAATTGCCGTTGGAAGAAAATATAAAACAGGCGAAACAAGTGGTGGAATACGCCAAAAGTGTTAATCCGGATATTTTAGTTGAAGGCGAGCTTGGTTATATCGGCGGCAGTTCAACGATTTTAAAAGAAGTGCCGAAAGACGCCGATATTGCTCCGGAAAATCTGACAAAGACGGAAGACGCCGAGCGGTTTATTAAAGAAACAAGAATTGATTTGCTTGCGCCGGCAGTCGGCAATATCCACGGCATGTTTAAAAACGCGCCTAATCCGCACATTGATATTCAAAGAATTACGGCGCTTAGGCAGGCGGCAGGCGTGCCGATTGTGCTTCACGGCGGTTCAGGTATTCGCGATGAGGAATTTACGCAAGCAATTAATGCCGGCATTTCTATTATTCATATAAATACTGAAATTCGCGTGGCTTGGCGAAAAGGCATGGAACAAGGCTTAAGCGAGAAGCCGGAAGAAGTTGTCCCTTATAAAATAGCTCCGGCAGCAATTGAAGAAATAAAAAAAGTTGTGTTAAACAGGTTGAAATTATTCAGCAAGATGAATGTATAAATATATAATCGGCATTGACGAAGTTGGGCGGGGAGCACTAGCGGGTCCGGTTGTTGTCGCGGCGGTAGCTGCGACAACAAAATTCAGAATTCAATCCGCCAGACGACAGACAAAATTAAAAATTCCCTTAAGAGATTCAAAAAAACTTTCTGCGAATCAACGTGAAGTCTGGTTTGCCTTTATAAAAAAACAAAAAATTCCTTACGCGATTGCTAGAGTTTCTCCGAAGATTATAGATAAAATTAATATTTCTAATACCGCCAATCTGGCGGCTACTAGCGCCTTATGGGCGCTAATTAAGAATTACAAATTAAGAATTAAGAATTGTCGAGTTTATTTGGACGGTGGATTGTATATAAATTCAAAATTCAAAAATAAAAATTTAAAAAATATAAAAACCCAAACTATTATTCGCGGAGACGAAAAAATACCGGCGATATCTTTGGCGTCAATTATCGCCAAAGTAAGCCGCGACAGATATATGAAAAATCTTCATAAAAAATACCCGCGCTACGATTTTATTCATAATGTCGGCTATGGCACGAAAAAACACGTAAGGGCTATTAAGAAGCGCGGCTTATCTCCTATTCACCGCAGAACTTTTAAAATTTAACTCACATTCACCAAACCATTGCTTTTTTTATAAAACTTTTATATTCTTCGGGTAAGAACATTGAGAAGTTAATAAGGAAGATAAACTAAACAATAAACAGTAAAGGAGGATAGAAATGATTTATAGGCCTTATTCAGAAAGGATACCAGATGCGCAATATCAGAATGTTTTAAGAGAGATTCTTGAAAATGGGATTGAGGGAGAGAGCCAGCAGGAAGTTGATTGTATAACAAAAATGGTACCAACTCCGATGCATTTCAGGTTTGAAAATGGTTTTCCAATAATCACCGAACGTGATATTGGTGGATTTTGGAGACAATCTGTCGGAGAGATATTTGCTTTTATTAATGGGGCGAGAACTTTAAAACAGCTTGAGGAATATGGCTGTTATTGGTGGAAATCATGGGGTACACCGGAAAAATGCGCAAAACGTGGACTTGAGCCGGGAGATCTTGGCCCGGGTTCGTACGGCGCGGCATTTCATGATTTTCCAACAGCAGAAGGAAAACCATTTAATCAGGTTCAGCATGTAATTGAGCAAATTAAAGAATTACCGCATTTGAGGACTCACTTTATATCGCCATGGATTCCGCAATATATTGGTCGTGGCAAAGGCAAACAGCAAAAAGTAGTTGTCGCTCCTTGTCATGGCTGGATGCAGATTCGCATTTTAGGCAATAAACTTACTTTGGTTATGATTCAGCGTTCGGCTGATGTTCCCGTTGGTGTTCCGGCGAATATGGTTCAGTACGCGGCTTTAACTCTCGCATTTGCTCTTATAACTGGTTATGAACCGTACGAATATATACACGTACTCATTGACGCCCATATTTACGAAAACCAGATTTCTTATGTGAAAGAGATATTAAAGAGAGAGCCGCGAAAATTTCCAACACTTGAAATTCGTCCAGATATCAATTTTAAAGATATATTTGAATTTCATAGCGGAAACTTTGTTCTATCTGACTATGATCCTTATCCTGCAATTAAAGGTATTCCGGTAGCAATATGAAATAAAGGAGGTGAAATATATGAAAGAACTTTCCATAGTCGTTGCTATAAATCAGAATGGTGTGATTGGTTGCAAAGGTGAAATTCCCTGGTATCTTCCGTCTGACTTAAAACGTTTTGCTGATTTAACTAGCGGTCATCCGGTAATTATGGGTAGAAAAACTTACGAATCTGTCATTGAAAGGTTAGGACATCCCTTAAAAAACAGAACAAATATAATTCTCACAAATAATGGGGATTTCAAGATCGCAGAAAGTTGCAAAATAGTTTCTTCTTTTGAAGAAGCCATAGAAGTTGCTGAAAAAGAAGTTGGTTCCGAGGAAATTTTTATTATAGGCGGAGCTGAAATTTATAAATTAGCGTTGCCGCGATCCACCAAAATGTATATTACTAAGGTGAACTCTGAATGTGATGGGGATGTTTTCTTTCCTGATTATAACAGGAAGGAATGGAAATTAGTATTTGCTAAAAATCTTGTCTATGATAAAGATACTTTTAAATCAACTTTCCTTATCTATAAGAGAAAAAAAGAAACATTTCTTAATTTTGCTCATGCAAGAGATACTCAACAGGAATCTCTTATGGAAAAAATAAAAAAAGACGGAGTTTGTCCTTTTTGCAGGGAGAATCTTGAGAAGTATCATCCTCGGCCGATTATCAAAGAAGGCGAATGGTGGGTTGTCACTGCGAACATGTTTCCTTATGAAGGAACAAGTATTCACCTCCTTTTCATCTACAAAAACCATGCTGTGACGATTCGTGAGGTTGAATCTAATGAAGCTAAGATTGAGCTTTGGGATTTGATTTCATGGGCAACGACACAATACAAGATTGATGGTGGAGCCTTTTTTGTTCGGTTTGGAGATACTGAACGAACAGGCGGAAGCGTTAATCATCTTCACGCTCAGTTAATTGTCGGTGAGGCAGAAAGGTCTGGAAATGCAGAGTCTCTAAAAGTAAAATTGGGATATAAAAGGAAAAAATAAATATATCCAAAAAATAAAGCCCTTCACGACTAAAAAATCGTGAAGGGCTTCTTTAATTTTGAGCTTATTCTACTAAAACAAGCTCAACTCCTTTATATTTTAGTATTTCTTGTCCATCAAGGACCGCATATCCTTGATGAAAATAACACTTTTTTATGCCAGTTCTGGCAATCAATTTAGCGCAGGGAGGACACGGGAAATCAGTTATGAAAATATCTGTCCCCAGTAGGGCAATTCCTCTTTTTGCCGCTTCTGCAATAACCGTTGCTTCTGCATGCTCTGCTGTTGAAAGTTCAATATGAATACCTCGTTTGAAAATGCTGCGAGGGTCGCCGAAGACAGATGGCATTTGCGGGTCGGGAAGATGTTGGTTATGCGCCATTATGATTATTTCTCCATTTTTGATAACGGCGGCTGATGTTTGTCGCCACCAGTCAAAGCTTTTTTGAGATTCTTGTATAATCTTCTCCATTATTTCTTTCTCAAAGTCGCTTAGAGAAATAATCCTGTGGACTTCCACCTTCTTTTTTTCTTCTACATTATCACGATGCCATCTGAGAAAGATTGGCATAAAGATAGCTTCCTTTTCCTTAAAATATCTATCTATAATCGCCCGAGATATGTCTTCGCTTGGCGCTATTATTTTAAGTGGTGGATCTATTAGCGCGCGGATAATTTTCTGATTTAATACTTCAACAGAGGCAAAAGGAAACCATTCTTCAATTGCTTTGATTGTCATTTTTGGCGGAAGGGCCCTGATGGAATCTTTTCGTTTCAGGTAATCAAACTCTGGAAGAAAATTTTCAAGAATTTCATCTCCTATTAGATATATTGTATTGCTATATATTAAATTATCAAATAAGAAATTGAAATATCCTTTATGGAGAACTGGAATATAGGCAATAATAATTGTTTTCATTGCTTGCCCTCCTGTATCTCTTTTAGCTTTTCTTCAATCAGCTTTATAAAATCATTTGTCAGATTTTTTGCGAAATTGTGAATACCTTGCGTATGTAGTATCCGAATTTTCGCAGTAGTGCTAGTAATAGCTTGGGGTTCAAGAAGCGCCACTTTACCGCATAGTTTCTCTCTCTCTCTTATACCTTCCTCGCTATGTCTTGAAGTTTTTGATAAAACTAAAACATCAGGTTTTACAGTATTGATGAGATGATATTGCGGAGCGTTGTGTGGCTTTAATACAATTACATCGACATGTCTTAGATGGGCGAGCACTGATATGCGTTCTATCTCCGGCACAACTGGACGATTTGGGCCTTTCCGCGCTCTAATTTTTTCATCACTATCAACGCCGACTATCAAAATATCGCCCATTTTCTTGGCTTTCTCCAGATATTCGGCATGGCCGATATGGAAAATATCAAAAGCTCCGGAAGTAAGCACTATTTTTAGTCCCATTTCCTTCCAATATTCTACAAGCATGGATAGTCTTCCGTAATCGGTAATAAATCTTTCTTTAAAACTAGTTTCATCTCCAAAAATTCCAGTATTAATTGCCATAGCTATTCCTCCCTTTCTTTAAAAAAGTGTTAGTTTTTCTATCTTATTCTATTTATTATAATGTCCTAATTATATTCTTATATAAAAATCATCACAAAGTCAATAATATTTAGTTTATTAATTGATATAACCCCTTTTTTATTTTATAATCCAAACTATGAATATTAAGCGCGATTTGGAATTTTTATATGAAGTCGGTTCTTTCAGGTTTTTGCAAAGAACCTGGAAACAATTTTTAAATCCTGATTTTCAAAATATATCAGAGCACACCTTAAGAGTGCTCTGGATTTCTTTAATTTTGGCAAAATATGAAGGCGTTAAAAATTGCGAAAAATTATTAAAAATGGCATTAGTTCATGATTTATCGGAAAGCAGAAGCGGAGATGTAAATTATCTGTCAAGGCAATATTGCGAAAGAATGGAAGATATGGCAATTAATGATATTTTTAAAAATACTATTTTAGAAAATGAATTTATTAAGCTTTGGCAGGAATATGAAAAAAAGAAATCTTTGGAGGCAAAAATCATCAAAGACGCCGATAATCTGGATGTTGATTTAGAATTATGCGAACAAGAAGCAAGGGGGCATAAGTTAAAGAAAATATGGTTAAAAAATCGCCAAAGGGCGGTTTATGAAAAATTATACACAACATCTGCCAAGAAATTCTGGAAAGAAATTATTAAATCCAGTCCTCATGATTGGCATTTAAACGCCAGAAATCGCTTTAACAACGGTGACTGGAAAAAGTGAAATTTCATTGACTTTTTTGCCTAAATCATAAATACTAAATTAGTAAAATTGTTAATTAGTGGATTAGTTAATTAGAAATACGAACCAATTAACCAGTTGACCAGTTGACTAAACTATGGGTGGCGTACCGACAAAACATCATACCAGTTCCAAAACTCGGCGGAGGCGGTCTCATTTGGCGTTAAAATCCGCCAATCTTTTTGCTTGTTTAAATTGCCAATCGCCGATTTTGCCGCATAGATATTGCGCGAATTGCGGAAATTATAAAGGGAAGATTATTAAAGAACCAAAATTGAAAATTAAAAAATAGAATAGAATAAAAAATAATGGCCACAAGGCATATCGCTAGAAGCATCGCTCTTCAATCATTATACGAATGGGATTTTCACAATAGGAAGGCGGATTTAACTCAGATAGTTGAGCGCGACATTGAAGAATTCGGCGCCGGAATTGACGAGCCGGATTTTGTCTGGCGCATTATTAAAGGCGTAACTGAGCATATTGAAGCCATTGATAAGATAATTGAAAAAGCCGCTCCCCAATGGCCGCTCAGCCAGATTTCTTTAATTGACCGGAATATTTTAAGAATCGGGCTTTATGAATTATTGTATGCTGATAAAGCTGAAATACCGGAAAAAGTGGCGATTAACGAGGCAATTGAATTGTCAAAAAATTACAGCGGCAATAATTCAAGCAAATTTGTTAATGGCGTTTTAGGGACGGTGTATAAGGAAATAGGAATAAAAGCATGACTTATGACTTATGACCAATAACTTTTTGTTATTTGTTATAAGTTATTAGTTATTAGCTGAAAATCGTGGATTTATCGAGTTTAGAAAGAAAAATAGAATATCAGTTTAAAAATAAAAACCTTCTTAAAGAAGCTCTTACTCATCGTTCTTATCTTAATGAAAATCCTTCGTGGGGCAAAGATTTTTTGAGTCCTCATAACGAGCGCTTGGAATTTTTAGGCGACGCTGTGCTTGAGTTAGTAGTTACGGAAAACCTTTTTAAAAATTATTCCCGTTCTTCCGAAGGCGAATTGACAAGCATCAGGTCAGCTTTGGTTAATTATCAGATGCTGGCAGATATTTCAAGAGACATTGTTTTAAGCGACCATATATTATTATCTCGCGGAGAGGCCAAAGACACAGGCAAGGCTAGGGATGTTATTTTAGCTAATGCTTTTGAATCTCTTATCGGCGCTATTTATCTTGACGCCGGCTATGAAGGAGCGGAAAAATTCATAAATTCTTTTGTGATGAAGAGGGTGGCGGAAGTAATGGAGAAAGAGCTTTATAGAGATCCCAAAAGTTTCCTTCAGGAAATAATTCAAGAAAAAATGAAAATTACTCCGACATACGATGTTATTTCGGAGAAAGGGCCGGACCACGCGAAAATTTTCAGAGTCGGCGTTTATTTCGGCGCTCAGCTGATTGGTGAAGGCGAGGGTTATTCAAAACAGGAAGCGGAGGTAGAAGCCGCAAAAGTGGCGTTAAAAAATGTTTCTTAAATCTTTAGAATTGAACGGTTTTAAGTCTTTCGCGCAGAAGACTGTTTTGGAATTTCCCAAGGGAATCACGGCGATTGTCGGGCCGAACGGTTCTGGCAAAAGCAATGTGATAGACGGAATCCGCTGGCTATTGGGCGAGCGCGACGCAAAAAATTTAAGAGGCAATAAAATTGAAAATCTGATTTTTGCCGGCAGTCCGCAGAAATCAAGGGCGGGATTGGCTTCAGTCGGGCTTTTTTTTGACAATAAATCCGGCTTTTTTGACAAAGATTTCAGTGAAATATTAATTACGCGTCGGGTAAGCCGCGACGGCAATTCGCAATATTTTCTCAATAAATCCGAATGCCGGTTGAAAGATATTGTTGATTTTTTCGCCAAAGCGCGGCTTGGCACTAAGGGATTAACCATTATTAATCAAGGCAGCAGTGATTTGTTTGTTAGGGCAAATTCCGAAGAAAGGCGGCTGATGATTGAAGAAGTTTTGGGTCTTAGGGAATTTCAGATTAAAAAATTAGAAGCTAAAAGGAAATTGGAAAATACGAATATAAATCTTGAAAAAGTAAAAGCGGTAATTGAAGAAGTTGTGCCGCGCTTAAAAATGCTTCGCCGCCAGACAGCTAAATGGGCAAAAAGAGAACAAGTGGAGCAGGAATTAAAAGAAATAGAAAACAATTATTTTTCTTTTAAGATTGGCGTAATTGACGGGGAAAACGAAAAATTTCGCGCTGAATTGAAAAATTTAGCGAGCCAAACGGCAGTTGTTAATAATGAATTAAAGATTTTAGAAAGCGAAGTTAAAAAAATTGAAGGAAAGTCGAAACGCCATGGATTAGACGATGTTAGGAGCCAGAAAAATAATTTAGCGGATAAAAGGTTTGAATTGCAGAAAGAAATCAGCCGTTTAGAAGCAAAAATGGAAATTTTCGGAAACGTAAAAGAAATTACAATTCAGGATTTTGATAGTAATGAGCTTTTGAGTTTTTTAAGCGAAGTAAGAGCCAATCTTGAAAATAGCGTAAAAACGGAAGAATTTAAAGAACTTGCCGCGGCGGTTAAAAATCTGATTATCAGGATTGATGAGTTTTTAAACCCAAAATCAAATAAAAATATTAATCCAAATTTTAATAAATTAGAGCATCCGTTAGCTGGCAGAAAAGAGTTTGAAAATTTGAGAAATAATTTAGCGAAAGAAATCGGCGAGGTTGAGGAAAAATTGAAAATTTTTGAAAAAGAAGAAGTGGAAATAACCGCCGGCCTTGAAGATTTCAATAAAAATTTCCAAAAAGCTTTTGAGGCGTTTGAAAAGAAAAAAGACGATTTCCAATTATTGGAAAATAAAAAGCAGAAAATAAATTTTGAGCTTGAAAAATTAGATTTAAAATTAAGAGATTTAGATATTCAGGCCGGCCAAAATGGCAGGAAAATTGAAGAATTTAGATTAATCGTGAAAAATAATCAATCGGCGGAGAGTTTTATCGCAAATGAGCGAGCAGATTTGTCAGAAGCGGAAAGAAAAATGTTTCGGTTAAGGGCGGAATTGGCGAATATCGGCGAAATAGACGAATCTTTGCTTAAAGAAACGGAAAGCACGGAAAATCATTTTAATTTCCTATCGTCGCAAGTTACTGATTTGGAGCGCGCCGTGGCTGATCTGGCAATTCTTATAAAAGATTTGGAAGAAAAAATCCATTCGGACTTCAGTAATGCGTTTCAATCCATTAATGATAATTTTGACAAGTTTTTTAAGCTGATGTTTAAGGGCGGACACGCCAAGATGAAAATTAAAAAATCAAAATTCAAAAATCAAAATGACAATTTAAAAATTCAAAATAACAATGAAATTAATGAAATAGAAGATAAACAGGAAGAAGAAAAAGAGGAGAAAGTCGGGGTGGATATTGAATTAAGTTTGCCGAAAAAGAAAATTGGCAGCTTGGAAATGCTTTCTGGCGGGGAAAAAAGCTTGGTTTCCATTGCCGCTTTATTTGCCTTGATTTCCGTCAGTCCGCCGCCGTTTCTGGTTTTAGACGAAATTGACGCGGCATTGGATGAGAAAAACTCCGCAATGTTTGCTAATTTAATCAAAGAATTTTCCTATCAGACGCAGTTCATTATTGTCACCCATAATCGGTCAGTAATGGAATCAGCCGATATGCTTTATGGCATCACAATGGAAGAAGAGGGAGTTTCTAAAGTATTGTCGTTGAAACTTGACACCGTAAATTAAAAACTATAAGCTAAAATCTATTATGTTAGCCATTAAATTCAGAAGAATAGGGAAAAAAGACCAGCCGAGTTATAGAATAGTTGTTTCTGAAAAAAAGTCCAAAGTTTTTGGTAAGTTTATTGAAGACCTTGGGTGGTATGACCCGAAAAGCAAAAAATTCAATATCAACAAAGAAAGAGCGCAATATCGGCTGAAAACCGGCTGCCAGCCGACTGACACAGTTCACAATTTTCTTGTAAAAACAGGCGTAATTAAAGGGCCCAAAAGGCCAGTTCATTCAATTTCAAAAAAGCAGGAAGAAGTAAAATCACAGGAAACAGCTCAACCGACAGCTTAAATTTTTGATATTCAAAGATAGATTTATTATATAAAAGGTCGAATGAAAATCAGAATTAAAAGATTAAAATAGCTATGGAAGCAAAAGACCAGAATTTTCTTGAGTTCTTGATTAAATCCATTGTTGACCATCCTGACGAGGTTAAAGTTGAAAGGAAAGTTGACGAAATGGGAGTTCTTTTGACTCTTCACGTGCATCCGACCGATATGGCTCAGATTATCGGCAGGCGCGGCGCAACGGCTCAGTCTATCCGATCGCTTTTAAAAATCGTCGGAATCAAAAATAACGCCAGAGTTAATTTGAAAATCGCCGAGCCGGAAGGTTCAATGAGAGAACAAAGAGAGCCAAGGTCATCCGTTGACCAGGCAGTAGAAGGAATCAATAATTACTAAACCAAAAATTACGAAGTGGGACTTCGTAAATTCGTAAAATCCCCCGCATTGCGGGGGATTTTTAATTGAAAAACAAGCGTAAATATGGTAAAAAATGAGTAATGATGAAACAAGAATCATTGCGGCAAATTGAAAAATTAGTGGAGAAATACGAGAATTTTCAGAGATTTTATTACGTTATAATGTTATAATATAAATATGAATCCAGTCATAAAAAAAGAAAATGGAGTTGTTTTTACTCCTGAATGGGTAGTGGATTTTATGGTTAGTGAGATATTAAACAGTAAAAAAATCACAGGAAAAGAAAAAATACTTGATGCGGGTTGCGGCGAAGGAATTTTTGCGACCATCGCGGCGCAAAAATTCGCAAAATTATCAGGAAAAAAGATAGAAAAAGTCATAGAAGAAAACATTTATTTTATTGATATAACAGAAGAATATACAAGAAAAACTAAACAAAATTTACAAAAATTATCAAAAAATAAAATTATAAAATATAATGCGATAATTGATGATTTTTGTTTTCATGATTTTGATGAAAAATTTGATTTTATAATCGGTAATCCGCCTTATGTTCGCATACAAAATTTAAATGAAAGGAAGGAACAGTTGCAAAAAAAATATATAACTGCTTCCAGCGGGTCAATTGATTTATATTTTTGTTTTTTTGAGCAAGCATTAAAATTATTAAATAAAGATGGCAAAATTGCTTTTATTACTCCAAATTCTCATTTTTATTCGGCAGCGGGAAAAAATCTGCGCAATTTATTAATGTTTCATTTGGCAAAAATAATAAATTTCGATTATTTTCAGATTTTCAAAGATGCCACTACATATACGGCGATTACATTTTTACAAAAAGAAGATGGTGTTAGTTTTTCATACGCGGAAAATTTTAAGAATAATTTTAAAAATCTTAAATATAAAAAAATATCTATTAAAAATATGAAATCTGAAAGGTGGGAATTTTTCGATGAAAAATATCTAGATAAAATTGTTAAACTTAATAAGGAATATTCTACGCTTCTGGAAATAGCGGACATTCATTATGGAATAGCTACGCTTAAAGACGATATTTATATTTTTTCGCCTGAAAAAGATTGTAATAATTATTTTTATTTTAGCGATTTTAAGATTGAAAAAAACATTTGTGTTCCGATTATTAAAGCATCAACATATAAAGGCGAAAATCAAAACTTTTTTTTGATTTTTCCTTATGAAAATGAAAAAATAATACCAAAAAATATTTTTCAAAAAAATTATCCTGAAACATATAGATATTTATTATATTATCGCGATATTTTGGAAATGAGAGATAAGGGCGGGGGTAAAAATTATGAGGAATTTTACGCTTTTGGCAGGAATCAAGGGTTAAAAACCAGTTTTGGTAAAAAAATCATAACTAGTACTATGAATATAGCACCGCGCTTTTACGTGGTTGAAAATAAAGAAACAAGTTTTTATGCCGGCTATTGTATTAAACCTCGAAATAATATAAATATTTATGAATTATGCGAAGCGTTGAATTCTGATTTAATGAAAGAATATATTAATTCTGTTTCAAAAAGTTATCGTGGAGGATATAAATCATATGCAAAAAGTTTTTTAAAAGATTTTGCGCATCCCCAATTTTATAAAAATCAACCAGTATTATTTTAACTAAAAATATTATGGATAATCTGCAAAATAAATTTATGAAAGCGATTAACGCCTCTTTTGCGGCTTATAATAAGAAAGGCGGCGCAAGAAGCAATAAAAAGTTAATTCCAATTCATAAATTTTTATCAGAAATAATTTTAGAAAAGCTTAAAAATAGATATTCAATAAAATCTTTGGGAATCGGCGACGGTAAAGAAGCGACAATAGACGGAAAATATTACCCAAAAGACCTTGATGTGGCTATATTTAAAAATAATAAAATTGTAGCGACTATCAGTTTTAAATTTATCACCTCAAATTATAAACAGAACGCAAACAATTATTTTGAAGGCCTTATGGGAGAAACTGCTAATATAAGGCGACAGAATATCGGATTTGCTCATTTTTTAGTGCTTCGCGGACATACGCCGTATTATTCAAAAAATAAAGGTAATTTGCGAGGGAAACAAAAAGGAATAGAAATTATATCTGAAAAACATCTTCAAAAATACATAAAGTTATTTAATGATATGGATTTCCCTCATAAGCCGGATTTAATAGGAATTTGTATTTTAGATTTTGATAAAAATAAAAAAGCGAAATTTGTTAATCTAAATGATTTTGATTTTTCTGTTGAAACGAGACAATTGCTTAAAAATGAATTTTCTTTAAATAATTTTTTAGATAAATTTATACATCTTATAAATTTAAAAAGTTAAAAAATTAGACCAAATTTTAGACCAAGAAGAATATAAAGAATTAAAATCAGAAATTGATAAAACCAATAAAGAAATAGACGAAAAAGTTTATGAATTATATGGATTGACGGAGGAGGAGGTTAAAATCATTGAAAAATAATAATTAAAATGGCTAAGAAAAAAGATAAAATTCAAGAAATTATAGAAAGGAGCGGCAATGACCTGCAATTTCGAATTGTAAATTATTTAGAGAGTCATAAATGGGAAGTCTCTATAAGTCCATATTATAACGATCCATCTACTGGAAAACCGAGAGAAATTGATATTGTGGCTATTCTCAAATGGTCGATAAAGGATGATTTCGGGCATTTTAAACTGGGTGAATTGGCAATTCGATTATTTGTTGAATGTAAATATATTAAAGACGATGTCATTTTTTGGTTTAGGCAGAAAAATATGTTATCAGCTATTAAATTAGCTAAAGACAATAATATTTTGTGCGATAAGCAGGATTGTTATCTTAATCAAAATAAGGTAAGTCAACATCATTATATAGATAATGTTCAGGTAGCGAAAATAGCGGCTAAAAGCTACAATCGTGACGATATTTTTGAGGCGATGAATCAGTGCTTGAACGGACTTATCTTTTTTGGGAATAATAGTAATATTTCAACTTCATACCATATTGATTTTCCACTTATAGTGACTAATTCATTTAAAAATATTCACAAACGTGATCAAAATAACGGATACGTCCAAATTACAGAACCGTTTCAACTCGAAGTTGATTATTCGTATAAACAGACAAGAAGTGATGGAAGAATAACAGATGTAACAAAATATTTTTTAATAGATATTATGAGTTTTGATAAACTTGATTCGTTTTTACAAGATTTAGAGAACAGGGACATTAAATTATTTCGAGACAATTTGCAATGGGATTTAGAACGTCAGGAAAGACAAAATCGTGAACAATTGAATAATAATTCACATGATCCCTATTATTAATAATAACTCCGCGGCGCTAATTTAGGGGTTTATACAAAAATTCGCTTCGGCGGATTTTTGATTGGAGATATGGTAAAATAAATTTATGGCTTTAAGGGAAAATAATTTTGCGTATATTGATGGCGCAAATTTATATAAAGGCGTTGAGTCGTCGGCATGGAAACTTGATTATCAGAATTTCAGATCGTGGATGCGTCAAAAATTTGGCGTTACTGACGCGTATATATTTATTGGTCTTATTTCAAAGAACGCAGATTTATACACGTCTTTACAATCCAAGGGGTATGAATTGGTATTTAAGGAAATTGTTTACGACGGGTCGGGGAAAGCAAAAGGTAATTGTGATGCAGATTTGGTGCTCCAAGCCGCAAGAGATTATTACGAAAACCATTCTATGTCCGCTTTGCTTGTTTCAAGCGATGGGGATTATGCGCCACTCGTTCGTTTCTGGCAAGAAAAGAAAGTCCCTTGCGCTATTATATCTCCTGCGCCTACTGCTAAGTGTTCAATTTTATTAAAACGGACAGGGGTGCCGATTATATATCTTGAAGACGTGAAGCATAAGTTATCGTTTAGTAATTCAAAATGAAAAAGCCCCCGGCACGGACGTATCCGTACAGGGGTCTTTTTCGTAGTAATATTATAAATATACCAAGCTATTAGACAAAGTCAATAAGTTTATCCACAAGCAATTTATATTATGCGTTTTAATATTATTACAATTTTTCCTCGTATTTTCGATTCGTATTTAAACGAATCAATTTTAAAGCGGGCGCAGAAGAAAAAACTGGTTAATTTTAAAATCCATAATTTGCGTGATTTTACAAAAGATAAGCATAAAAAAGTTGACGACCGGCCGTTTGGCGGAGGGCCGGGAATGGTGATGCAAATTCAGCCGATTATCAGAGCGGTTGAATTTGCAAAGTCAAAAGCCAATCCGCCGGCTGGCGGAAAAAAATTAAAAATAGGAGTTATTTTATTTACGCCCGGGGGAAAGCAATTTGATAACAAAATAGCGGCGCAAATGGCGAAAAATTATAACCAGCTGATTTTAATCTGCGGCCGGTATGAAGGCATTGATGAAAGAGTAAAAAAAGCTATTAAAGATTTAGGATTGAAAGTGCGGGAAATTTCTATTGGCCCCTATGTTTTGACTGGCGGAGAGCTTCCGGCAATGGTTTTAATTGATTCTGTCTCCCGCCAAATTACCGGCGCGCTTGGCAATATAAAATCATTAGAAGAAAGACGGTATGGTTTGCCGGTTTACCCCCACACCAAACAAAGTTATGGTGTGGGGGTTTATACCCGGCCGGAAATATTTATGCATAAGGGCAAAAAATATAAAACTCCGGAAGTTCTGCTTTCCGGCAATCATAAAAAAATCGATGAATGGCATAAAAATAAAATAAAAAGATAAATTTGAAAACTATTGACATTTAAAATTTTTTAATATATCATTATAAACAATTATGAAGTCCCGACCCAATCGGGACTTTGTTTCAAAAAATCTCAGATAAAATGGATTTAAAATCTTTAAACAGAATAATAGAGCAAATTGCCGATGAAAAAGGGCTGGACAAAGCCGCTATTTTAGAAGTGGTTGAATCCGCCATATCTGCCGCTTACCGGAAAGAATACGGCAAAAGGGGAGAAAATATCAAAGCCAAGCTTGATTTAAAAACCGGCAATATTAACTTTTGGAAAACGCGCCTTGTTGTTGATGAAACGATGGTAATTTTAGTTTCCGAAGATAATAAGGAGCAGAGAGAAAAAATAAGAGAAAGAAATATTGAAGGCGAAGAAATACTTCCTTTTTATAGCGCTGATCGCCATATTTTAATAAATGAAGCGAAGGAGATTAAGACTGATGTTCAGTTAGGAGAAGAGCTTGAATTTCCCTTGGAAGAACATGAAGATTTCGGACGCATTGCCGCCCAAGCCGCCAAGCAGGTGATATTGCAGAAAATAAAAGAAGCGGAAAGAGATTCAATTAGAAAAGAATATCAGACAAGAGAAGGCGAAATTGTCAGCGGCGTTATCCAACGGATGGAACGCGGGAATGTTTATATTGATTTAGGCCGGGCTATCGGCGTGATGTTTTTTAATGAAACAATTCCCGGCGAGTTTTATAAAATCGGCGAAAGATTGAGATTTTATCTTTTAGCGGTTCAGGAAGAATCGGGAAGATTGCCGGGCTTGGTGCTTTCCCGATCGCATCCGAAGTTTGTAAGCAAATTATTTGAAATTGAAGTTCCTGAAATCCACGAAGGAACAGTAGAAATAAAAGCCATCGCCCGGGAGGCCGGCAGCCGCACAAAAATTGCCGTTGCTTCAACTGTGTCCGGAGTTGATCCTATCGGCGCCTGCGTAGGGCCGCGCGGCACGCGGGTAATGGCCGTGACTAATGAATTAGGCAATGAAAAAATTGACATTATTGAATGGTCGGAAGATCCGGATAAATTTGTTGCGGCGTCGCTTTCTCCTGCTAAAGCGAAAGGCGTGGAAATTTCGACGAAGCGCGAGGCGAAAGTTTTTATTCCCGAAGATCAGCTAAGTTTGGCGATAGGCAAGGGCGGGCAGAATGTCAGGCTGGCGGCTAAGCTTACCGGATGGAAAATAGACGTCCGTTCGCTTTCCCGGCCGGACGAAGTTTTAAGCGAAGGGGTGGCGGCAATTGAAGAAGAAACTGCTGTTGCGGAAGAAACATCAGATGTTGAAAAATCAAAAAAAGAAGAGTAGAATATACGGCAAACATAAAGTTATTTCTTCAACCCGCTCACGCCCCGCTTTGTGGGGCTGCGCTTCCGTTTAGGTTTCAGAAACAACTTTATATTTGCCTTAAATAATTAATACTATGCAAATTTTAATTCTTATCCCGGCATTTTTAGCGATTATCTATAGTTTTTATATTATTTATTGGCTCCGCAAACAACCGGAAGGCGACGAGTCAATGAAGGAAATTTCCAACGCCATTCGCGCCGGCGCTAATGCTTATCTTAATCGCCAGTCAAGGGCTATTGCAGTAGTCGCTGTTATTTTATCAATCATTCTTTATTTCACTTTTGGTTGGATTTCGGTTGTTGGATTTTTAATTGGCGCCATTGCTTCGGCAGTTGCCGGCTATATCGGCATGAATATCGCGGTGCGTTCCAATTCTAAAACAACTGAAGCCGCTAAAAAAGGGTTGGCATCGGCATTGCGGCTGGCTTTTAATGCCGGCTCGGTTACCGGTTTTTTAGTGGCGGCACTGGGCTTATTAAGCGTAAGCATTTTTTATTATTTAGTTGATGATGTCCGGCCGCTGATATCATTAAGCTTCGGCGCGAGTTTGATTTCGGTTTTTGCCCGTTTGGGAGGCGGTATTTATACTAAAGCCGCTGATGTTGGGGCGGATTTGGTCGGCAAGGTAGAAGCCGGTATTCCTGAAGACGATCCTCGTAATCCGGCGGTTATCGCCGATAATGTCGGGGATAATGTCGGCGATTGCGCCGGAATGGCTGCTGACTTATTTGAAACTTATGTTGTCACTTTAACCGCGGCTTTGCTTTTAGGGTCTTTAGTAATCGGCCAAAATGGCATTGCTTTTGTTATTTCTTTGGCTTCGGTGGCTATCTTGGCTTCTATAATCGGCAGTTTTTTCGTAAGACTTGGCAAATCAAACGGATCGGGAAAAATTATGCGCGCTCTTTATAAAGGTTTCTTGTCGTCAATTATAGTTTCCGCGATTCTTTTTTATCCTTTGACAAAATATTATTTTGCCGGAGATTATTTGAATATATTTTTCAGCGCTTTAGTTGGTTTAGTAGTAACGGTATTTATGGTTTTTATTACCGATTATTATACTGCCAAGCATTATCGGCCGGTTCAATCTATTGCCGAAGCGTCTGTTTCCGGACATGGCACTAATATTATTATGGGTTTGGCGGTTGGAATGGAAGCGACATTTTTGCCGATAATCGTGATTATTGCCGGTATTTTAATCAGTTTCTGGCTGGCCGGACTTTTTGGAATTGCGATTTCCGCGATGGCGATGCTTTCAGCCGCCGGCATGGTTGTGGCAATTGATTCTTTCGGGCCGATTACCGACAACGCCGGAGGCATTGCGGAAATGACTAATCAGCCTCAAGAAGTGCGCGAGATAACAGACAGCCTTGACGCGGTTGGCAATACTACAAAGGCGATAACTAAGGGATATGCCATTGCTTCGGCTGGCTTGGCCGCTTTGGTTTTGTTTGCCAGCTATGTTGAAGAAGTTAAATTATTTATAAGCGATATTGCTTTTGATTTGCAGGACCCCGATGTAATCGCCGGCTTGCTTTTAGGAGCGGCTATTCCATATTTATTTTCTTCAATGGCGATGCGGGCAGTCGGAAAAACTGCCGGCGCTGTGGTTGATGAAGTAAGAAGGCAGTTTCGGGAAATCAGCGGCATTATGGAAGGTACTGCCAAGCCGGAATACGGCAAAGCAGTTGATATTGTAACTAAAGCCGCTTTGCGGCAGATGATTATTCCTTCGCTTATTCCGATAGTTTCTGTTTTAGTTGTCGGCTTTGCGCTTGGCGCGAAGTCGTTAGGAGGATTTTTAATCGGTTCTATTATTTCAGGGTTATTTATCGCCATTAAAATGACTTCCGGCGGAGCGGCTTGGGATAACGCTAAAAAGCATATTGAATCAGGAAATCATGGCGGCAAAGGTTCGGAAGCGCATAAGGCGGCAGTAACCGGCGATACGGTCGGCGACCCATATAAAGATACTGCCGGTCCGGCGATTAATCCATTGATAAAAGTAATTAATATTGTAGCATTATTAATAGTTAGATTTTTAAAATAAATTTTATGCTAATACCAACAGTAATAGAAAAATCACAATATGGCGAAAGAGCTTATGATATTTATTCAAGATTATTAAAAGATCGCATTATTTTCCTTGGCGGGCCGATTATGGACCAGGTGGCAAATAGCATTATCGCCCAGCTTTTATTTTTAGAGCACGAAGATCCGAAAAAAGACATTATTCTTTATATTAATAGTCCGGGCGGAGTGGTGACTGCCGGCATGGCAATTTACGATACTATGCAGCATGTTAAGCCAGATGTTTCAACTATTTGCGTTGGCATGGCGGCTTCTATGGGCGCGGTGCTTTTGGCAGCCGGCAAAAAAGGAAAAAGATTTTCTTTGCCGAATTCGGAAATCTTGCTTCACCAGGTTTTGGGCGGCGTCGAAGGCCAGGCGGTGGAAGTGGAAATTCACGCCAAGCAGATTATTAAAATTAAAGACCGGCTTAATCAGATTCTGGTTAAGCACACCGGCCAGCCGATTTCAAAAATAGAAAAAGACACTGACCGTGATTTTTTTCTTACGGCTTCAGAAGCTAGAGAATATGGTTTGATAGACGAGATAATCAAGGCGAAGAGATAGATATAATAAATTTTAGTTTAAAAAATGCCTTTGACTCAAGGCATTTTTTGTTTTATATTTACTTTGAATTACAAAATAGAAAGTTTTTATCTCAATATTTAAATCATGCGGATTTTAATAAAGGAAATTATAAATAAAGAAAATCAGGAAGTGGAATTAAAAGGCTGGGTGGATGCGCGCCGGGATCATGGCAAGCTGATTTTTATTGATTTGCGGGACCGAAGCGGCATTTGCCAATTAGTTTTTTTGCCTAAGGAAAAAGAAATTTATGAATTGGCGAATAAACTGCGTTCTGAATGGGTGGTAAAAATAATCGGAGTTGTCGGCCAGCGGCCGAAAGGAATGGAAAATCCGGCGATTGAAACCGGCAATCTAGAAATACAGGTGGAAAATCTGGAAATCATCAATCAGTCAGAAACTCTGCCGATTGGCATTGATACTGACGGCTATGAAATCGGCGAAGACGTGAGAATGAAGTACCGCTATCTTGATTTGCGGAGAAAGCGCTTGCAGAAAAATTTAAGGAATCGCGTCAAAGTAATTAAATTTATCCGCGATTTTCTTGCAGAAAAAGATTTTATTGAAATTGAAACGCCGATTATCAATAAATCAACGCCAGAAGGTGCGCGCGATTATCTGGTGCCGGCGCGTCTGCACTCGGGAAAATTTTACGCCTTGCCGCAGTCGCCCCAGCAATTCAAACAGCTTTTAATGGTTGCCGGCTTTGAAAAATATTTCCAAATTGTCCGGTGTTTCCGCGATGAAGATACACGTGGCGACCGTCAGCCGGAATTTACCCAGCTGGACTTGGAAATGAGCTTTACTGATCAGGAAGAAATTTTAAATTTGACCGAAGAATTATATTTGAATCTGGTAAGAGCTTTGTATCCCGACAAAAAAATCAAACTTACCGAAGAAGGCAGAATTCCGAGAATGTCTTATAAAGAAGCAATGGAAAAATATAATACTGACAAGCCGGACATAAGAAGCGACAGAAACAATCCGGACGAATTAGCGTTTTTATTTATAGTGGATTTTCCGATGTTTGAATGGAAAGAAGCGGAAAAGCGCTGGGACGCAGTGCATCATCCTTTTACGATGCCGAAATTCGTAATGCCGAAAACAGAAAGCGTTGAGGAATTTTGGAATTTATTTAAAAAAGACCCGGCTTCTATTCTTGCTCATCAATATGATTTTGTCTTAAACGGCTATGAAATCGGCGGCGGTTCAATCAGAACGCATAATCCGGAATTATTAATGGCAGTTTTTGAAGCCATGGGAAACAAGCCCGAAGCGATAAAAGAACAATTTGGCCATTTGTTGGAAGCTTTCAAATATGGCGTGCCGCCGCACGGCGGCATCGCGCCGGGCATTGACCGCTTAGTAATGCTTCTTGAAAACGAGCCGAATATCCGCGAAGTAATCGCTTTCCCTAAAACAGGTGACGGCCGGGATTTGATGACCGGCGCACCTTCGGAAGTAAGCGAAGCGCAACTCAAAGAACTCCATATAAAAATAACAGGAGAAAAATAAGTGCCGAAAAATAAAAATAAGGAAAAATTTTACGCCGGATTGAAAATTGTCATCCGGCAATTGGCGGTTTATAAGAATGAATTAATCATTCTTTCTTTTTTGGGCGTTGTTTCGGCAGTGGCGAACGCGGTAGTGCCTTTTCTGGCCGGCCGGCTTTTTGACGCGATTTTAAGGCCGAGCAAAATTTTTATCGGCGCTTTTTTTGAAATGCCGCTTTGGCTGTTTTTTATAATTTTATGGGCAGTGGTGCGTTTTATTACTGACGCCGTTGACTGGATAATTTCTAAAAAAGGAGTCCAGCTTGAAGAATATACTCATTCCGATTATGTTGTTAACGGTTTTAATATTCTTCTGGAACTTCCATTATCTTTTCATAAAGATAAAAAGTTGGGCGAGATTACCGACAGGATAGATCGCGCCGCCAATTGGATAAGCCGGATTGCCAATGATGTTATTGTCGGGCTTTCGCCGCAGATTTTGAGTGTTTTCGTTGTTTTAATAATCGCTTTTTTCATTAATTATCTCTTAACTTTGGTTTTACTGGTGGCAATCGTTATATATGTGGCTATCCTTATAAAAATCGCGCCTCCTCTTGCCCTACTTCAAAGGAAAGCCAATAAAACTTACAATAAGGCTTATGGCAGCGCCTATGATTCTATTTTCAACGTTATTCAGGTGAAGCAGGCGGTGGCGGAAAAATACGAAAAAAGAAAAGTGTTTAAAAATTTCCGGCTGAAAGCCGCCCGGCTCTGGACTGAGATGATGCACGTCTGGCAGGGTCTTAATCTTTATCAGCGTTTAATAATTACCTCCACCCAGCTTGTTATTTTTGTTATTTCTTTTTATTTTATTCAGGCAGGCAAGATGACTATCGGCGAGCTGGTAATGTTTAACGGCTACGCTTCAATGCTGTTCGGGCCGTTTATACGGCTGGGCAATAATTATAATGTTGTTCAAAACGGATTGATTGCCATTGAGCGGGCGGACAGGATTTTGGCTTCGCCGAAAGAAGTTTATATTCCGGAAAACGCCGTTGTTTTGCCCGCTGTTAAAGGCGAGGTGGAATTCAAAAATGTTTCTTTTGCTTATTCTTCATCTCGGCGCGGAGCAGACAAAAAAAGCAAGCCGGTGCTTGAAGATATTAATTTTAAGGTAAAGGCTGGCGAGGTAATCGCTTTGGTCGGTGAGTCAGGGATGGGTAAAAGCACGCTGGTTGATTTGATTTCCGCTTATTATTTTCCGCTTGAAGGCAAAGTTTTGATTGACGGCCATGATACCCGGAATTTTGACTTGAAATTCCTGCGTTCGCAGATTGCCGTTGTGCCTCAGGAAGTGGTTTTGTTCAATGACACTATTGAGCTTAATATCAAATATGGCTCTTTCGGCGCGTCTTTGAATAGAGTTAAAGAAGCGGCGCGAAAAGCTGACGCGCTGGAATTTATTGAGAAATTCCCGAAAAAATGGAAGCAGATTGTCGGCGAACGCGGCATTAAATTGTCAGTCGGCCAAAAGCAAAGAGTGGCGATTGCCCGCGCGATTTTAAGAAATCCGAAGATTTTGATTTTAGACGAGCCGACTTCGGCTTTGGACGCCAAGGCGGAAAAAGCCATTGCCGAGTCGCTGGAAGAATTAATGAAAGGAAAAACTACTTTTATTATCGCTCATCGCTTAAGCACGGTGCGCAAAGCCGACAGGATTTTCGTCTTGGAAAACGGCAAAATTGCCGAAGAAGGCAGGCACGAAGAGCTTATTAAGAAGCCGAACGGCATTTATCGCGAGCTTTATAATCTGCAAATCGGTTTAAAAGATTGAATTTTGCTGTATAATTATAAATATGGAAAAAAAGCAGGGCGAGTGCAAAAATTTTATAAATTTAGGAGTGGTTTTAAATAATAAAAGGGAAGTTTTAATGATTAAGCGCGCCAAAAAAGAAGAGGGTAAAGAAGGCGCGGTTTTGGAATGGGCTTTTCCGGGCGGCAAGCAAAAATATGAAGAAAGCCGTGAAGATTGCGTAAAGCGTGAAATTCTGGCGGAAACCGGTTACGATATTAAGCCGATCCGACAGATTTCCCTCCGCATTCATCCGCAATTTTTAATCACTATTGTTTATCATCTTTGCCAGCTTAATTTGCCGAAGCCGGCTACCGAGCCGAGCGAACCCCATGAAGTGGCGGAAATTAAATGGGTCAAGCCGGAAAAAATCAAGGAATTAATTACAACCGACTTAGACCCGTTAGTGGCAAAAGAATTGGGGATAAATTAAATTAGTGTGATTTATAAATGGAACTTTTAATTATTATAATTTTGTTAATTTTATTACTTCCTACAGCGTATGTTTCGGTGATTGGAGCGCCAATAGCACTAACAGATAAATTAGTTATTGATAAAATCATAAAAATTGCCGATGTAAAGGACGGCGAAACATTTTATGAATTGGGGACTGGAACTGGCAGAATAATAACTGCTTTTGCAAAAAATAAAAATATTAAAATAGTTGGCTTCGAATTATCGCCGATTTTTTATTTGATCACATTATTAAATTTGAAATTACGGGGCGTAAAGAATTACGAATTGCATTATAAAAATTTCTTTACAGCTGATTTAAAAGAGGCGAATATAGTATTTTGTTTTTTAATACCGAAAACAATGGAAAAATTAAAAGATAAATTTTCGAAAGAATTAAAATCTGGATCAAAAATCATTTCTTACGCGTTTGAAATAGAAGGATGGATGCCATACGCGAAAATTGAAGAAAATAAAAAACTTCCTATTTATTTTTATAAAATAAAATAAATTAATAAATTAGGGAAGGATAGTTTAAACCACCCCTTCCTTTCTGATATGTGACTAATCACGATCTGCCGAACCGTCTTTATAGCCTTGATTTAATCGGTTTTAAAACCGCTTTGGCTATTCCGGTAATCTCCAAAGACAAAGTAATGGGAGTTTTGAATGTGGGGATTATGAAAAATCTTTTTTATTTAGCGTCATTTTTAAAACAACTGGCATAAATTTATTTTTTGGATATTTTTTAATGCCTTTTTCTTTTAACCCGCAATTTTTATAAGCTCTTATTGCCCGTTCGTTATCTGGCCGGACTTCCAGATAAGCTTTGGAATATTTAAGCTTATTAAACGCGATATTTAATACCTTTTTTATAGCGATAGTGCCGATGCCTTTCCCCTGATATTGTTTTTCGCCAATCACAATATGTATTTCAAAAATTCCTTTGCCTCTGTCAGTTAGAGAAACATTGCCAATTAACTTTCGATTGAAAATAATAATAAAGTGATGGTCTTTATTGCTTTTTAGCATATTCATAAAATAACCCCTTAGAATACCATTATCCTTTTTATATCGGCCACTGGTTACTTTTATTAAATCTTTATCTTTCCACCATTTTAAAAAATAAGGCAGGTCTGATTTTTTAATTTTTCTTAATTTGATGTTATTTTTAATCATTATTTAATATTGAAAGTATAAATTAAAAAACTAAGGAAACAAAGTTATTTTTTAAGATATCATCTTATACGCTTTTACATGGGAATAGCAAAAGTACATCAAATTTGGTAACATTGAAATATGAAACTTAATTTCAGAATAAATAAATACTATTTCATTAATCACATAATGCAGTCTTATCGGCAACGGCAAATGAAGCCGTTTCCCGAATGGAAAAAATTAGAGGAAAGATTGCTGAATAAGTATGATAGCGAACCAGCTTATTATTTTTTGAATCTCAGAGATATTGATTGGGCAATGGAAACGATTTCAATTGATAGTGGTTTTGATAATAAATATTTCAGAAAAATTTTCTTGGATAATATTTTAAAATTAGAAAAAATTTATAAAGAAATTATAAAATCTCCAGAATTTAGGAGATTATACAAAGAAACCTTTCAATATCTTAAATTTATAAAAAAACAATGGCGAAAAAATAAAAAAGAAGTTTTTAAAATTATTAACGATTTATCGGGTGTTAAATTGCCTCAAAAACAAATTACCGTTTGTATCACTCATCCAAAACTTAAAAACGGTAGAATGATTCCTAATAAAAATATAATTCTATGGGGACATTCAGAGGATTGGAAAAACTACAGCACCGTGTATCTCTGCCATGAATTAATGCATATTGCAACGGAGAATAAATTTAAAAATCTAGAACTTGGGCATGCTATTATCGAATTGCTTACTGATAACGAATTGCGAATTCGCCTCAATAAAAAAGGAAACTATTTTTATGAAGACAAAAAAGAAATCGGTCATAAATATTTAAAGCTTCTTGAAAAAAAGATTCTCAAATATTGGAAAGAATATTTAGATAAGAAAAACGGAAAAAACATTTTTGAATTTGAAGCGCTTTTATTGAGAAAAAAGTTATTGCAATAAGCTTTTTATAAACTATAAAATATCAATTTTTTTTATCATCCCACGAGGAATGAAGCAATATGTAGGTTTTTTCGATAAAAACCATTGTGAAAATTGAAACAGTAAAGGTTTATTTTCTTTAATTATTTTCGGATTTTTTATTACAATAGATTTTTCATTTTCAAAAAATAATTCTCCCGAAGTTATTATTTTTGTTAAACCAACCGTCATTTCTTTGCCTTTTTGGTAAAAAACAGCATCATTCCAATAAACTTTTATTTTTTTTTTATCCATATTTTATTCGTTAAAAAACCCAATCTTTTTAAATTCAACAATAACTCCTTTAGGAATTAAAAAACCATCAATGGGACGTAAAACGCCTGTTTCTTGATTATATTCAACATTCACTGCTATATTAATAAATTCGTCATTTGCGACAATAATAAAACCGGTTGTTAAGCGTAATGATGGTAATTCTTTAGAAAATTCTTTTGAATATGAATATGCCGCATCTTGCCATAAGATAGTGCAAACGGGATTTTTAGCATTTTGATTATTTAGCTTAATCATATTCATTATATAAATAATAATGCCATATTATAAAAAACTTTGCAAAAAAGAGGAGCCAATAAGGCTCCTCGTAAGATAAAATAAATTATTTTAGTATAAAGATTAATGGAGTAAGCATCATGCGCGTTATTTTCTTTAAAGTTTCATTTCGTTTTATTCGGCGAGCAATGCATGGACTCACGTGATAATAAATTCTTACAAAAATCCTCCCAAAAAAGCTTTTCATAAGAAAGGTATCGCGGAAAATTTTTAGGATTTCTACTTCTGATTCAAAATAATTGCCATAGGCTGCTGTCGCTATAAAGCAATTACCTCCGTTTCCGTGCCTATCTTCTGGGACTTTCCATCCTCCTTCTTTAGCGGCGTCATCCCGTGCGTCATGCCATGCGCTTTTTACATCTCTCTTACTTGAATCTGTATCTTTTGCAGCGTCTTTTTCGGTATATTTATAGCCCATTTTCATCACTCCTTTCTTTTTTGAAGAATGCAATTAATATCTGTTTTTCTGCCTTATTTAAACAGGAATTTTTCATCCTGATTGTTTTTAAAGATCTGTCTAAAATACTGATGATAACATAACAAATCTAATGGTTTTGTCAAATTCGACCTGGGTTTTGTTTAGAGTTAATTTGTGGTATAATTTTGGCAATGTTAGATCATGGTTTCTGGAAATGATATTTTTAGATTTATAGTGCGTTAAATAGATTGATTATTATTTAAGCATATTTTATTATTTAGATATGAAAAATTTGATAAAAATCCCAATTACAAAACAAAAGTACAGACTTCTGTCCGATAACAATTCAAAGGCCGATGTTGTAAGCGGTATGATATAATTTTGTGTTTAAACGCACCAACTAGGGTGCGTTTTTTGTTAGGGGATATGATAGGGGTAAACATTTATGACTTATTTTACTGAATTGTGGCAATATGCAAATAACGTCAGCGCAATTTATAATCTCAGCGCGACATATTTTATTATCATTTATCTTGCTTCTATTCCTCCATTTTATCTGGGATATTTTTTGATGGTAATTTGACATCGTTGTTACATTTTCATATTATTACAATATGAGTAAAATATCTATTATAGATAAAATTAAAAAAGTTGAAATTGATAAAGAACCAATGATTTTATTGCCTTTAAATTTATGGCAGAAATTTGAAGACTATTTAGAAGATCAAGAAGCTCTTTCCTCAAAGAGGTTTATTCGACGTATTGAAAAATCTCGCGAAGATATAAGTCTGAAGAAACTTATATATCCTTTTAATTAATTTTTATGAGAATTGCTTTTATTTCGTCGGCTTGGCGTAGTTGGAAAAAACTCCCGATAAACATTCAAAATCATCTTAAGGAAAAATTATTATTATACTGTCAAAATCCTTTAAATTACGCAATTAAATTAAGCGATTCTAAAATTGGTAATTATAGATTTCGTATTGGCGATTATAGAGTTGTTTTTGATATCAAAAAAGACGAAATAATTGTTATATCCGTCGGCCATCGTAAAGATATATATAAATGACAATGTTTCAAGTGGGTCTTTTTAAACTTTTGCCCAAAAAACTGGAAGAATACAAAGAAGAAATTGAAAACAATCAATCCTTGTCAGCTCAAGCCATTCAAACCAATTCTATCCAGATAAATGAAGACTTTGGAAAATTCTTTTCCGTTGTGCCGGAAATGCTTTTTAAAGGCATCCAGAATTTGATGGGTTTTAGGAACGCTTTGGTTATTAAACATAGTCAAAACGAAGAGAATTTAGTAAACTAAATTTATCACAATGAATCCTTTTTTAAAATCATTCATAGAAAAAAAATTCAAACAACCTGGAGCTGCGTTTGATCTTGGGGCCGGAGATTATAACGACGTAAAAGCATTAGAATCTTTGGGCTGGCGAGCAAAGGGAGTTGATATTAAGGATGGCATTGATTTAAATAATATCTACATTGACCGAGAAAAACCATTTGATCTTATTTATTCAAATTATGTTCTTCATAAAATTCAAAACCAATCTAATTTTATAAAAACAATTAGCGAGAATTTAAAAGATAACGGATTTTTTTTTATCCTTACTATTATTGATAATATTTCCGAAGAGGAGCAGTTAAGAAATATATCAGAACCGCTTCGCCAAAATAATTTAAGCTTAACAAGCCATAAAACGAGCAGAATTTTCGATGACGCTCCAGGGCATAAACATTGGCACACTATTCTAGAATTAATCGGCCAAAAATCATTGAAGCGATAAAAAAAGTAAAAAGCCCAGGCATCATCAATGACCTAGGCTTTTAATTATACAATTTCTAACCAGCAATCAGGATCCTCGGCAAGATAATGATTATTACGAATCATTGCGCGCGCTCGACATCCTCCGCATTGATATTTCTTACTACAACTACCGCATTTACCAGTTAATTTCATATCAAGCATGTTTTTAACAATTTCACTTTCTTGATATTTTTTAGCAATTTCCTCAATTGAAATATCAAATACATTCATTATCGGCAGATTCATTAATGCGCATGGCGTCATATCGCCATTAACGCTCACATTAAATGTAACGGCAGCCGCAGAACAGCCATCAAAAATAATCTCATTGTCATTCCCTATATCACTAGAATTCCTTATCAAGCATCTTAAAGGATCATTTGTTTCAATTCTAAAAGATTTTGGGTATTTTTTTCTGAATTCATAAATTTTATTAAGAAAAGAATACTTTTGTTCTTTGGTCATCCATAAATCCGGCTTATTAATTGCCTTACCAGCCGGATGTATGCCTGAGAAACTAACTCGTTGGCAACCTAAGTTATATGCAAAATCAATCATTTTTTCCATTTCAGAAATTTGTTCTGGACGCAAAGTCATTCTGATAGATGCAATTAAATTTGGCTCTGCTTTTTTTACCATCATTCTAATTGCTGCTATCGCTTTATTATAAGCACCAATATGATTTCTAAAATTATCATGTTCCATATCATCAAGACTATCTAAGCTGATTGATAACATAAAACGCTGAAATTTTAACTGTTGGATAAAATCAAGATGATTAGGAGTTAAGAGAGAGCCATTAGTTGTAAGTGTTATAAATTTGCCACCATTATTTTTTATTGATTTAAGCACTTCATAAAATTGAGAATGCAATAGTGGCTCACCGCCTGAAACTATTATCTCTTTATAATTTGCGCTGAATTGCCGTGCAAATTGAATAATTTTAACAATTTGCCCAAGCGGCATATCTTTGCGTAATTCATTTATTGCTCGACAATGTTGACATCGCATATTACAACGACCAGTGATCTCTATTTGAATCTGACCGAACTCTATTTCATATATTGCCCGCTCCGTTTCTACTTTTAATGTCTTTATTTTCTGATTGCATTCGCATTCCATTATTATCACCCCCTTTTTTTTATGAAATGAATTAGTGGTGATTGTTAATAAAAATACAATCACCACTAATAAAAAACACTAATTGCATATAGAACAACTATTTTCGCCGATGTAAACTTTCTTAGTCGGCTTTGTATCTGAGGTATTTGATTCTTTTTTAATGTCTTCTTCAATTTGTTCAGATGATTCCTTTTGAATTTTTGATTCCATTTTCACCACCTCCTTTCCTGTCTGATTATTCAGTTAATATCTGATAATATCTGTTTTTCAACCTTATTTTCACAGGAATTTTTTATCCTGATTGTTTTTAAAGACCTATCTAAAATACTGCTTTTAACATAACAAATCTAATGGATTTGTCAAACTCGGCTGGGGTTTTGCTTAGAGTTAATTTGTGGTATAATTTTGGCAATGCCGAAGCAGTTTAAGATAAAAGCTGGAGATAAGGCGTATAATATTCAATATGAAAAATATGATAATATTTCAGCGTTGGATAAAAATAAAAAAGAAACATTAGAAAAAGAAGTAAATTCAATATTAGTTGATGCGTGGGGAATATTTCCTGATGATTTTATTAAAAAGCATATTTTACATGAAAATCGCATTATTGTAGCTAAGCACAAAGATGAATATATTGGTTTTTGCGCAATGAGTTAATTTGTAGCATAATTAAAATATGATTAAAGATTATTTTAAAAATTTATTATTAGGCTTCGCAGAGAAAAATCTAAGTTCTAAGATAGTTAATCTTTTTAAGAAAAATTATGAATGATATTCAATAGAAAATATGCCCATTTTAGATCAAAAAGAATATTATCAAAAAATTAAAAATTTTAATATTGAACATTATACAGGTGAAATACCTTATTATACTCATGCTCCTATTAGGAAAGTTGAACAAGCTATTTTATTAGAATTGAAACAAGGGTCTGATTTATTGGACTTGGGGTGTGGCTCTGGCCGATTTTCTATCGGTGCAGCTCAGGCGGGTTTTAATGTTATTGGAGTTGATATAACGCCTGAGGCGATTAATGCCGCCATACAAAAAGCAGAGAAATTAGGAGTTAAAAACGTCCGTTTTCTTATCGGAGATATGACAAATTTATCTTTTCAAGATAAGACATTTGATTATGTTTTCTGTCCTCGTTTTTCTATTAATGCCGTTGCTACTTTTATACAGAGAAAAAAAGCAATTGAAGAAATGTTAAGGGTTGTAAAAGATGGTGGCACTATATTTATCGAAAGCTTTAATAAATTGTATTTAGGAAATGGCTTTATGTTTATGTTTAAAAATATTACACGAGATATTGGTATATATTTTATAATATTATATTTCTGGTTTAAAAATAAAAAATATGACGGTTTACTTCCGGGCGACATAGTTTATAAAGCAAATAAGGTAGAAACTGCTTCAAGGGGATATGCCCATCTTCCGACTGTTTTTGAATTATTAAGATTGATGCCAAGGGGTATTAAATTTAAGTTTTATTCAATACCGCAAATTAATGAGAAAAAGAGAATAGATTTTTTAAAATTTTTTAGATATTCAATTTTGATATTTATTAAAAAATAAATAATTGGTGGTTAACAGGTAATAAATTTACACAGAAAAAATTGACAAAATCAATAATATTTATTATTATCTTAAATAGATAACATTGAAATAATTTAACAAAATAAGGGAGGTGATAGAAATGTCTATTCAGCAAACTCTTGTAATTGTGAAGCCTGATGGGTTGATAAAAGGTTTAGTCGGACAAATTCTTTATGATATTCAATCTAATGGATTAACTGTGGTTGATTGCGCGTATGCATATTTAAACCACAATTTAGTTGAAGAATTATATTCTAAAGAGAAGAAAGAGATCTATTTTGGGGAGGTTGTTGATTGGGTTAGTTCTGCTTGCGTACTTTTACTTAAAGTTCAAGGAGAGGATGCTGTAAGAAAAATTAAGTGGCATATTATCGGACGTTATCCTGACGGGATCCGTGGCCAATATGCTGATAATTGGATTAAGAATGTTGCTCATGCTCCTGATTCAGAAACATCGGCGGATCGAGAACTTGATCTTCTAAATGCAGTTTTTAAGAAAAGAAGAGATATGGATAATACTCTATTTAATGGAAAGAAGGTTTTTGCTCTTACTGGCATGAGTGAATGTGGCAAAAGTACGGTTGGCAAATATTTTGATTCGCAAGGAGTGCCGAGATTGAAAATTGTAAAGCTTTTTGAACGGATTCGAGATAAGCAATCTCCTGGAGAAGAATTATATCAGTTTATAAAGAAAGAAGAGCAAAGGAATCCTTATGCTTTATGGGATGTTTTCATCGAAGAATTAATAGCTGAAATGAATATTAGGAGGGTAAACAGGGTTTCAATTGAAAGCTTGTACGGAGGTGGGCTCGGTCCATATCTTAAAAAAAGAATGAGGGGCCATTTTTGCATTGTTTATATTGATATACCCCTTGAGATAAGGATTAAAAGACAAATGCAAAGAGAAAGACTTGCAACCTTGGAAGAGGCAGAAAAAATCCTTCTACCGCGAGATAAGATTAAAGAGGAATCTGGTATTCCTGTTCTAAAAGAAATTGCCGAAGAGGTTATTGATAATTCAGGCACTCTGGATGTCTTGTATCGATTAATAGATAAAATGCTTCAAAGACACTCGGTGTAGTTTTATATTTAATGATTGCGCCCACTAGCTCTTTTTTGCTAGTGGGCCTTTTTAAATTTAATTAATGTTTAAAAATTAGAAATTAAAAGTATAATATAAAGGATGGAATTTTCTAAATTAGATCAAATAGAATTTGTGAGAGATAGGGTAATCCATAAATCGGCCGGTGGTTTTGTGTTTCATGAATCACCTTATGACCATATTTTATATGTTGCTTTATTACAAAAACAAGACAGAAAATTTTTTATTCCTAAGGGTCATTTATTAAAAAATGAAAAACCGGAGAATGCAGCTATTCGAGAAGTGAAAGAAGAATTATTACTTAAAGATAATCCAAAAATTATAGCGAAACTTGGCGTAGATAATTATATATTTAATTTGCCGAATGACAATAGATTGCATTATAAAGATGTTCATCTTTATGTTTTTCTTCTTGAGCAAAAGTCTCTTATTGAGCCGTTAAAGGATGAGGATTTTATTAATGCCGAGTGGTTAAGATTTAACGACGCATTAGAAAAAATATCATTTGATAAAAATAACCTATTAAAAGCAAGACAATATTTTTATTTCAATAAATCAGTCCGTCTATTTGATAATTTAAATGATATTAAATCTATTTCAGTGGGCATTCCATCATATAATGGTTCAAAAACTATCTATAAAACATTACAATCAGTGGTTAAGTCTTTAAATTTATTGTCAGAATCTATTTTAAAAGAAATAATTATTTGTTTTGATCATTGCACTGATAATACTTATAATATTGTCAAAGATTTTATCTCGAAAGAGGATTTAAAAAATATTAAGATAAAACTAATTTATAATGATGGAGTTAAAGGTAAATCGACGGCGCTGAACAAAATTTTTAGCAATAGTTTATCAGATTTTCTTTGTTTTGTTGATGATGATGTTATTTTAGATGATAAATGCATTCTAAATCTTATTAACGCTTTTATTTTAGAAAAAGATTTGCGTTGTAACTACGCAAAATGGAGAAGAAAATCGTTAATTAGCAATAATCCTTGGAAAAAATTTTGGCATTGGATATTCGGCGTTAAATTTGATATTCAACCATATGATAAACCAAGTGAAATAATGCGAGCTAGTTGTATGATGCTTCAAAGAGAAAATTTTGTTTATATGTCGGATGATATTAAAAATGACGACCAATTTTTGCAGTATATTTATTGGCCGAATACGCGAGAAATACAGAATGCTATCATTTTTTTTAACTCTGTGAGTAGCGTTTCTGATTATTATAAAAGATTTATTCGCATTATGTCCGGTTCAAGGCAGTTAAAAAGAGAATTCACGAAAGAAAGAATTGATAATTGCAATAAAGATTTATATAGAAAAATAGATTATAAAAAAATATTACAACTTCCATTACGCCAGCAATTGCCATTTTTATTTTATCGATTTATTAGATTTTTTATAAATTTGATTGTTGTGATAAAATTGAGTTTTAATAATCATTATGAATGGTTTAGAATTAAACAAAATTAAGCAATTTACCATTGATACATTAAAGAATGTTTTGAGAGATAATCTTTTTGCTGTTATTTCTGTAGGCAGTATGGCATGGGGGAATTATAAAGAGTTATGGAGCGATATAGATATTTTAATAGTGGTTGAAAAATTAGATTTAGAAGCAAAGCGTAAGATTGCCATTGTTTCAAATGTTTTAGAGAAAAGATATAAAAAACATTTTGGTATTAATATAATAAGTAAACAAGAGTTTAATAATCCGGTTTTGCCAGCTATTTCTTTGGAAGGAAAAACATTACAGGCCATATTAGAGCTTAAAATGTTTCCAGATAGAATGATTTTTTGTAAAGAAAAAATTACGGATAGAATTTATTCGCCGACAAAAATGGATATTAAGAAATATAGTATTTCTAATATCGCCATGTTTCTATTGCGAAATAGGCGAATTTTATCCGGCAAAAAAGTAAAAGCATTTAAAGATCATAAAAATATTATTGCGAAGGAAATGCGGGCAAGTTTTATTATAACTAAATTAGCAATACAATATTTTATTTTTTATACTTGTTCAAATAATGAAGAAGTTATACGGAAAGCTGAAAAATTATTCCCAGATTTTGATTTTCAAACGCTTAGAATTAATTTAAAAATAATAGATAGATGGAATAAAACAAAAGGGAGATCACAATTAAATTCACTTTTAAAATTAAACGATTCATTCATAGAAAATTTTAGCCACTATGTTTTTAAAAAAGCCCAAAGATAGCCGTTATATTGATGTAAAATTACCTGATCAGAAACAAGAAATTATTATAGGATCAGATTTGAAAGAGTGGATATTAAAAGAGGTTTCTTCAAGAGAATATTTTAATATTATTATTTTTATTGATAAGAATTTTGCTAGTATTCATAGAGATTGGCTTTTGCGAATCAAAAATGTTTTATCGCCAAATGATATAATCTTTATTGAGGCGAGTGAAAAAAGTAAAAGCTTAGAATTTTTGAATTCTGTCCTTGAAAGATGCTTTAAATTTGGTGTTAATCGTAGAAGTTGTATCATTGCGATTGGCGGCGGAATTGTCGGTGATATTGTCGGATTTTTTGCATCAGTTTATATGAGAGGAATCGATTTTATTTTCATTCCAACTACATTAATGGCTCAAGCAGATACTATTATTTATAAAGTTGCCATTAGTTATAAATTATTGAAAAATTTAGTTGGAAGCTTTTATTCTCCAGTCTTAACTATCTGTGATATAGATTTTTTACAAACGTTGCCAAAAAGTGAAATAGCGCTTGGATTAAGTGAGGTTATAAAACATGCCCTTATTGATTCGCCGTTATTTTTAAGATATTTAAAGAAGAATTTACATCCAGAATTAACCGATTGGAAGGAGTATCCATGGAAGGAAATAATTTATAAATCATTAATTGTAAAAAGCAAATTAGTTACGAAAGATCCTTTTGACAAAAATGAATTTCATAAAGGATTAAGTTATGGACATACATTTGCAAACGCATTTGAGAGTTTATCAAAGTGTCAATACCCCCAAACTTAAGACACTTTTTCTACGAGTTTCTGGTAAGTTTG
>ERZ1292623.135-Hain-H51-01um-R1-135-length-81044-cov-9_pt1 | contig 81044 bp, 76 predicted proteins | sample MGYA00564398_ERZ1292623 | MGnify/ENA primary metagenome ERZ1292623 (study PRJEB36523, sample SAMEA6512633) | groundwater metagenome | collected 2019-01-07 | study: AquaDiva: Metagenomics assemblies of 32 groundwater samples
GAAATATCGAATGTAGTCGTACCTAGTCTATCAACGGTAAGGATTGCGCCACTTGCAGATGCGACGCGGAAGAGAGCTCCAGAAGCATGACTCGAGCTCGCCGTCACATCGAGAATTGCGTTAGCGGATGTGGTCCCGATGCCAACGGCGCCTTGGCGATTTGCACCCGAATACACGAGAGTCATCGTGCGCCCCATATCACCATTCGTCCCTGCAAAACTCAGATTATGACCAGATTGCGTCATCTTCCAACCAACGGCGCCATCATTTGGAAAGAACTTTATGAGATCCACCGGGGTGCTCAGTGGTTGATAAGGCCCAATATGAATTTTTGCCGTCGGGCTCGAAGTCCCAATACCAATGTTGCCGCCCTTTGACGCGTAGAGAACGCTACTTCCTGAAGAGGATGCGATATTGAGCAATGCGTTATTACCTTCTGTTCCTACCACATGGAGTTTTGCTGTTGGGCTTGTGGTGCCAATGCCTACATTGCCTCCGATGTAGGTGTTACCGGAGATTGAGGCGATCCCTACTACTTCCAATGTGGTTTCTGGGGTGATGTCTCCCAGACCAAGGCGGTTGTTGGTATCGTCAAAGAAGAAGGAGGCGTTGTCTTGGGTGATTTGGCCAAGAGAACCCGCAAAAAGCACAGAGCCCTGGGTGAAGCCTCCTTTGATGGTGGTTGCTTCAATAACACCAGATACACTCGCATTGCTCAGGAAGGTATTTCCTGTGACTTCGAAGTTGCCTGCTACTGAGGCCGTGCCATCTGCAAAGAGCTTGCCGTCAATCTCGAGGTCGTCAGAGATGAGTACATCATCACTAGAGTTGAGGAGGGAGCTGTAGCTGGTGGTGTTGGAGCCGAATCTGCTGTAGGCAACGGTTGCGGTGTGGGCGACTTGGAGGGCATCTGCGGTGAGGAGTTCGCCAGAGAACTTGCCAGCGCCGGAGACGTCGAGCTTTGCAGAGGGGGCAGTTGAGCCGATGCCAACATTGCCTGAGAGATAGTTTATGTCTTCACCGACAGCATACACGCCGTATGATGTCGTGACGTCTGCGTCGCTACCATTGAGGTAGAGTCCATAACAAGTAGTCGCATCTTCACAGGAGCCGTAGTAGCTGTAGCCGGTGGTAACGGGAGAAGAAGCATAGATGCGAGTATAGTTACCATAGGAATTGGTCACGGCGCCTCCACCCGTCGCACGCGCTTCGATATAGTTACCATACATGGTTGGGACGGCTGAAGTAGAATTGTTGTAGACGCCGGTCAGCGCTCCCGCGACATATCCAGAGATCACCGATGTACCAGATAGTGATACCGATGTACTATTTCCAGTAACGTAGGTACCGATTCCACTTGTCGTTACTGCGGAGTTTGTTCCATACATTTCTGTGACTGTCGCCGTTGATACGCCATTTGTTGCTTCATTTTTTGCACCATACATAGCGCTTGTTGTGGTACTACCGCCATAAATGCTCGCGAGGTTATAGGCACCGTACTGATAGGACGCCTGCTGCATTGCGCGTGCCTCATTATAGATACCGTAGAAAGACACGGTTTGTGATCCCTTTACTACACTAGAAACGGGGAAATTATAGGTGCCAAAAAGGCTCTGCCCTATCGTCGGCGTAAAGTTCCAGTTTGGCTGTGTCGTTTGCCCGTAGAAGTATCCTGCGGATGGTTCGGTAGTAACGTTGCGGTATACATACAGGGCGGAGCCAGTAGGAGTGGCCGTACCAATGCCCACGTTGCCCGTACTCGCAATGGTCATAAGTTCAGCGCTTGCGCCATTTAAGATACTCAAACGGTCTGAGGTGGTGGTGCCAGTGTTTGCAGTTATCGTCCACTTTCCATCAGTCCCCGTGCCGTTACCTGTACTAGATGTGTTGTGGAGGATGAGACTTGGAGCCGCCGCTGAACTAGACGCAAGGATGTTGCCTCCTACTTCAAGTTTTTGCTCTGGAGTGGTGGCACCGATACCGACGTTCCCAGCAGAATCAATGCGCATGCGTTCGTTAGAATCTGCGATACCGCTGGTGTAGAAACGAATAGGCGTTGCAGCACGAGTAACGATGTTTAACCCCCCACTTAACCCAGAGTCAGCCATCACAAGTGCGGAGTCTTGAATGAGCGCACCACTTGTTGTGTAGCCAGAGCCAAACGCATAGAGCGTTAGCCCATCGCCAACCTGCCCAGCGCCGTTTCCAATCTCAAGCCTTGCATATGCGCCCGTGCCCGTATTTGGATTGCGAATATATGAAGTAACAACGCCATTAGTATCGCCATACACATCAAGAAGGGCCGTAGGTGCCGTAGTACCAATGCCCACATTAGTAGAAAAGTCAGAAGCACCCACAACCGTCAGTTTGTTATTTGCCGCAGTAGTACCAATGGCGATATTGCCGCCGTATGACTGAATACCGAGAGTCCCCGTATTTACAGAGTTGTCTCCTGTCTGCAAAGAGAAGTATGACGTGGCAGGCGTTGCGGCACCCTGCAAATTAATCTTCAGCCCATATGAAGCTGCTCCCTCATTAGAACCGAGCATGCCAAGGACGCGCGACGATGTATCCGTCTTTGCGAAGCCCGTTGAGACTTGAAGCGGATATTGTGGAGTAGTTACGCCAATCCCCAGCCGGTTATTCGTGTCATCCCAGAAGAAGTTGCTGTTGTCTTGGGCAAGTTCACCACTTGAGCCGGCGAAGACAACGGAGCCTGGCGTAAAGTTAGGGTCAATGGTTGCGTAGATGGTGCCTGCTACTTCGAGATTACCAGACACGCTCGCGTTACTCAGGAATGTGTCGCCCGTAACTTCGAAGTTGCCTGCTACTGAGGCCGTGCCATCTGCGAAGAGCTTTCCGTCAATCTCTAGATCGTCAGAGATGAGGAGGTCGTCACTAGAGTTGAGGAAGTCACTGTAGGAGGTGGTGTTTGTACCAAAGCGGGAATAGCTCGTGGAAGAAAAGCCAGCAACTTGTAATGCACCAAAAAGGCCATAGGAGCCAGATACGGTGCCTTGGAATTCGCCACGGCCTTGGACGGTGAGGAGAGAGGTGGGAGATGTGGTGCCAATGCCAACGTTGCCAGAGCTTGCGATGGAAAAGAGCGCTTGCGAAGCAGAGCCAAGAATATCAAGACGGGCTACGGAACCAGAAGTAGCAGAGGTTTGAAGAGTAAACGATGCATCATCTTCAGTTAGTGACTTGAGCTGGAGAAGTACATTTCCTGAAGCTGATGCGAGAATATTGCCGCCCACCTCAAGCTTCTGCTCTGGGGTTGTTGCGCCGATACCCAAGTTACCGGCCCCAGTAAGACGTGCTTTCTCAGTAGACGCGCCAGTCGTTGTCACAAACGCCATATCTACAACACCTGCGGTTGGCAAGATATTGCGAATAGCATTTGTATATCCCGATCCACTAAACTCCAAGCTGTGCGACGCACCTACTGAACCGAGCGATCCATACGATGACACGAGACCGCGGCGAGCAAACAAAAGATCTGCGGCAGAAGATCCAGACAAGCGCCACTCTACGCCAGTTCCTGAAAAGAATTGGTTAGTAATCGCACCAAGATCTGAGCCGGAGGTGCCACGGAATTGCATACGCGCGCCATTCCCAAATGCCGCTTCGGAATACGTAATCTGGAAAGGCGTTACAACAGTGCCGCTTGTATTTTCGTAGATGTTCAGTTTCGCCCCCGGGCTTGTTGTTCCAATTCCCACGTTATTTCCTGTGTTATCAAAGAAGAGCGAGCTGTTGTCTTGAGTGATTTCACCATTAGCTCCGGCGAAGAGGACGCTACCAGTGGTGAAGTTGCCTTTAATGGTGCCAATTTCTAGAGTGCCGGAGACGGAAGCATTTCCATCTGCAAACAGCTGCCCATCAATTTCGAGATCGTCAGAGATTAATACATCGTCACTAGAGTCTAGGAAGCTGCTGTAGCTCGTAGTATTGGAGCCGAATCTGCTGTAGGCAACGGTTGCAGTGTGGGCAACTTGGAGGGATTGACGGAAGATGGCGTCAGAGATGACATCGAGACGAGCCGCGGGGGCCGTGGTGCCGATACCGACGTTTCCACCATTCGCAACGACTAAGTCGGTTGTTCTGCTATTGGCTCCAAAGCCAATGTATCCACTAGATGTTCGCTGTGTGAGAATGAGATTGTTATTACTGTTGTCGAAGTAAAGCTGCCCATAATCAGTATTAGCATTGCCAAGGCCCAAAATAGATTTAAAAGCTCCAGTAGTATCAACCCTTATTTCGCTATCTGCGGCAGTCGTACGAACGTGTAATTCTGTACTAGGAGCCGTCGTGCCCACCCCAACGTTGCCCGTTGTGTTTAAGATAACGAGATCATCAGTTCTTGTGCCCGCGCCAAGCGTGAGATTCCCTGCGCCCGCATAGTCCTGATATATAACAAAGTTATTATTCGCGTTATCAAAATACATTCGCGCATATGCGGTCGTGGTATTGCCTAATAGGATCCCGCCCTTTGTTGAGCCCGTTCCGCCCGAAATAAGGGCATACGCATCGGATCCAGCTGCGGCGGTCACAAAAAGTTTCTGCGTTGGACTCGTCGTACCAATTCCCACGTTATTCCCCGTATTATCAAAGAAGAGCGATGAGTTATCCTGGGCAATTTCACCATTGGCTCCGGCAAAGAGAATAGACCCGAGCGTATATCCGCCCTTTATAGTTGCCGCCTCTAGGGTGCCGGAGACAGAGGCATTTCCATCTGCAAACAGCTGCCCATCAATTTCGAGATCATCGGAGATGAGGAGATCGTCAGTAGAATTTAAGAAATCGCTGTAGGAAGTAGCGTTGGAGCCGAAGCGGGAGTAGGAAGCGGTAGCACCGTTATATGCCGCCTGTAACGAGCCGCCCGTAACGAGCCAGGAAGAAGAGGCGGTACCATGCGTTTCCAAGCGTGCCAATGGGTTCGATGTGCCAATTCCTACATTCCGTGACGTGACGTTCAACACATTGTTGCCGCCAGCGATAAGTGAGAGAACGTCGCTTCCATTTCCCCCAACACCCGTATTTGTATCGCCGCTGTATGGCACAAGTGCTGGGACGGTAGCACTGCCACCCGAGTAAAGGATGCGTGCGCCACTGCCAAAATTTGCTATAAGATCACGGTTAAAAAGAATTCCCGCGCTCATAAAATACATACGCGCAGAACCATTACTAGTGATGGTAAGTGCCCCATCCGAATAACGGTAGATCCCCGTATCCGTATCTCCTGCGAATACTAGCGAGGGAGCAGCCTCGGTGCCATCACCAATGTACAAAGTAGAAACACTCGCAGTGCCAGAAACTTCGAATCTTGTCTCTAGATTTTTGGTTCCAATCCCCAATCTATTATTTGTATCGTCCCAGAAGAAATTGCTGTTATCTTGAGCGATGTCGCCGTTGGCGCCCGCAAAAAGCGCAGAACCCTGAGTAAAGCCTCCTTTGATGGTAGTAGCTTCCAGAGTGCCGGAGACGGAAGCATTAGAGAGGAAGGTATTTCCTGTAACTTCGAAGTTGCCCGCTACTGATGCGTGGGAATCAAAGAAAACTTGGCCATCTACTTCAAGGTCATCGGAGATGAGGAGATCGTCGGAAGAGTTGAGGAAGGAGGAATAAGAAGTGTTCCCAATGCCAAAGCGTGAATACGAAGTAGTTGCTACCGTGCCACCACCGGCTTGAAACGCTCCTGACGCAACCACACTACCGCCCGTTTCAATAATGAAGAGGCGGTTATCGTCATCATTCGCAACGGAGAAATAATCATGCGAGCTCTGATCTGCCGCGCCATTTAACGCCAACTGCGTGTAGTTATATTGTGGCTGTGAAGCATTCGTGGTTTCTAGCACCACAGGGAAGTTAAATGAGAACCACTTGTTTGTTGCGTCCCACGTAAGCCCCGCGTTTAATGTTGCAGAACCGCGCTCGAACACTAAGTTCATACTCTCAGTGTCGTTCGATGCGTTATCGGTGTTAATGGTGAAGGTTTCTGCAACCGTGCCAGAGATAGAAGAAGAAGCTGCAGAGATGTTCAGCACGTCGATGGAATCGAAATACCCAGCGTTCCAACGAAGTGCGCCTGAACCGAGATCGCGATTGCCATCAAAAGGAATAAGATTCGAAGCGATGCGTGAGTTCACTACGAGCACGTCGGAACCATCGGTTGCATCTCCAATCACCACATCTTCATCAAACGCCGCCGATGCATTTACTTCCAAGTCACCAGAGATAAGCACATCGTTGTTTTCTGAAATGTAGTTAGGGTGTGAGGTAGTGCTCGTGCCAAAACGGTTATATGAAACGGTAGCAGGCGAAGCTCCAGAACCCACTTGCAGAGAACCCGAAGTAAAGAGGTTCGATGCCGATGCGGTGCCCTGCACCTCAAAACGCGTAGTGGGAACGTTTGTGCCGATCCCCACGTTACCCGTTGTCGAGTTCACAAAGAACATGTTTGACCCTACTTCAAAGTTACCGCCCACTGAAGCGGTGCCAGAGATAGATGCTGCACCAACAAGTTCAAATGCAACATCGGGCACGTTCGCCGTGCCAATACCTAAAGATGTGCCGAAATATCCCCTGCGCCAACGCGTTGTTGGCTCACCAATGTCATAGGTGTTGTCTGCCGAAGGATCGAAGTTGGTAGAGACGGAGCCTTCAAATGCAACGTTGCCTGACACGAAGAGATCGCCGCCAATGTCGACGTTGCCGCTCACCGAAGCGTTCGCATCAAAGAATGCTTGGCCGTCTACTTCAAAATCACCAGAAATAAGAAGATCTGACGCAGAATCAAGGAGCGATGCATAGCTCGTCGTATTCGTACCAAAGCGTGAGTAGCTTACGGTTGCTCCACCGTTTGCTACTTGCAGAGAACCGGTTGTAAGAAGATGGGAAGCAGAGGCGGTGCCTTGTACTTCAAGGCGTGTCGTGGGGGCTGTGGTGCCGATGCCAAGGTTTCCATTCGCATCTACGCGCATACGCTCAACGCTTCCCGTGGTAATAGCGAGCACATCAGAGCCAGGGCGATACAAACCAGTGTTCTGATCATTTCTAAATGAGAAGGAAGGCGAAGCAGCGGTGCCGTCAGCCGCCAAGAACGTTGATGCCGATGCAATGCCCGAGAAGTTTACAGTACCGCCAATGAAATATGACGTCCCCACCACTTCCAAACTCCCTGAAATAAGGACGTCATCGCTGTCTGAAAGCCCGTTTGCTGTCGTTGCAGTTCCAAAACGGTTATAGGAGGTCGTAGCACCCCCGTTTCCAGCTTGTAAAACGCCCGAGGTGAGGAGATTCGATGCCGAGGCGGTACCTTCCACCTCAAAGCGTGTCATCGGGGCTGTGGTGCCAATTCCAACATTGCCCGTTGTGGAGTTTACAAAAAGCACGCTGTTGCCTACCTCGAAATTCCCCGCCACGGAAGCACGCGCATCAAAGAAGGCGTCTCCGTCCACTTCGAGACTTCCGGAAATGAGTACGTCATCAGCTGTATTAATGAAGCTGGGATAGCTCGTCGTATTCGTACCAAAGCGTGAGTAGCTTACGGTTGCTCCACCGTTTGCTACTTGCAGAGAACCGGTTGTAAGAAGATGGGAAGCAGAGGCGGTGCCTTGTACTTCAAGGCGTGTCGTGGGGGCTGTGGTGCCGATGCCAAGGTTTCCACCAATAAACGCGTTGTTCGAAATGCTAGCAGTGCCCGAAATTTCAACGTTGACCGAAGACGAGGCGCCAGAGTCGGAAAAACGGAAACGTTCGGTTCCGCCCGTGGTGATGCCAAGAGAATTCGTGGCGATGCGATACAGACCAGTGTCGCGATCTGCATCATAGGTGAGTGATGGCTCGTTTGCCGTGCCGTCAGGTAGATAGAGTGGCCCGCCAAGCTCCATCGAGCCAGAAAGGGAGGCTGTTGTTCCAAAAATGGTGTTCCAGCGGTTCGTAGACGTCCCAAGATTATAGTAGGCGGAGCGAGAAGGAGTTAAATCAGAGCCTACGTAGCCGTTCACCACAAGGCCGCCCACGCTCGCGATGCCCGATGCGCGAAGGTTACCAACTTCATCAATGCCGAAGTGTCGCGAATAAACCGTGAAAAGACTGTCATTCTTGTTCTCTTTATCACCAAATGAGGCATCACCCGATACGCCAAGTGATGAAAAAGCGCCGTCGCCACCGTAGAGGCCGCCGTTGAAAAAGGCAACACGGTTCGTGCTATTCCCCTTTCCAACCACAAAATCGAGATCAAAGTCATCAGGAGTGAGCCCCTGCAAGTACTCAACGTTCAAATTCTCGACCATCGTGTCATTCCGGATCTCAATAGTGCCTTGCCCGAGGCGCAAGTTGCCTTCTTCGATCACTACATCGCCTTTTCCGATGCCTACATTGCCCTGCCCAACCAGCAGTTCGCCCTTCTGTACACTCAAAGAACCACCCGTGAGTGTTACGTCTTTGCCAAAAATGGCGTTATTCCACACGCCGAGCTGGCCATAGACGTCCAAAGAGCTCAACAGTTTTGTTGCGCCCTTTACGGTAAGCGTCTTGCCCACCTCTACAGCTCCTTCCAGAAAGACGTCGTCATAGGTGATGTTCCCGTTTTTCGTAACAAAGGCGAGAGAAAAGTCTTTTGAATCAAGGTTATCAAAGTAATCAGCATTCAAATTCTCAACTTTCGTGACCGAATCAACCACAATAGGCGCCACGCCCTCCGGAGCGTGTGAGCGAAGCTGGCCTGCCGTTTCAATGTGGCCAAAAATAGAGATATTGCCTTCTGAATCAAGGAGCATCACTTCATTTGCGTGCGTACCGGGGAAATGGCCCTGTAGTGTGTCTGCGTTCTTAAACGCACCACGCACTGCAGTGAGCATGTCGTCTGCTCGGCCGAATGTGAAGCCACCCACCATGATGAAGATGAGCACAATGGCCGTTACCACTACGGCGGTCATGCTCGACGTGTGGCTCATGAGGCCCTTCGCGCGAGCATCTACGCGGTCGAATTGATAGCGGAGCGTATCGGATTCAACTGCATAAAACTCCTGTTGCGCCGGGCTCTGTGTCTGCGAAGGCGCCTGAGATGTACCGAGTGTTTGCGAAACACGATCTGCAAATGAAGAGAGCGAGTGTGTGAGTTGCCCCATGGAATCAACGAGCGTATCGAATGCCGGAGATGCGGGTGCTTGTGGAGTCGCTTGAGCTGGATCTTGTGGAACTGGTGCTGGGGCAACAGCAGGAGCAACTACAGGTTGTTCTGTAGGCGCTTTTGTTGGTGCCGCAGGTGTTGCCGAAGAGGTGCTCTGGGCCTTGTTCAGGCGCTCAAATTCCTCATACATTTTCGAGTGTCCCGCATGCCCCAAAAGCTCTTCTGCATCGGCAGGATCTTCAGGGGTAAGCGAAGAGGCAAGAATCGCTTCTGGATATGCGCGATGTGCTGGCACCGAAAGCGCACTTTCACCACCACCCATGCGAGGCACCGCGATGGTAATGCTTTGCTTGCGCACATACTCCGCAAGCGCAGTGCGTGTGGTAAACCAATTGCGGCCATCCACCTTGCGCGCGAATAGTTTTCCGCGACGCGCAAGAAGACTTAGATACTCTTGTGAGTATGGTGAGATTTTTGCCGCATCTTGAAGCGAAATAAAATCACCTTGCGGTATTTTATTTTCTTCGTGTGTAGGTGACGTTTCGTTCATCGAAAAAGACTCATCAAAAAACCCAAAATATGCTATACTAGATGAGTCCTAAACTTTGCGTGGAGCAGAGTGAGGACCGTGCATTCCCTAACGTCCCGACCCCAAGTCGGGACGTTAGCGTTTTGACTCTGAAAAGAACTGCGAGTAGATGTTCGTATCGTCGTATCCGATACTGTATCGGATATCGAATTGTCCTCGAGAACTGCGACGATTCTCGCGGCATCCGATAGTCAATGCTACCATGCGTGTATCAAAAATTGTTGATAAGATTTTTTCAGAAATTTCTTTTTACAAAGCGATCTCAAGAAATACTGAGGAATATCAAAAATGCTAAAAATAAAAATAGAAATTAAAAAGTAAAATCAGAATCATATGTATAAATTATATAAGGTTAATAAACATTACTAGCGATAAATACATAATGGTATATGTTTTACACAGCAACCTATATATTAATCTTTAAATAGGTTATAATCAGAAACACGCAATAAAACCTACGAATATCGCGATGCCAAAAAAATTCCTCAACGTGTCAGAAGTAGCTCGCTTGCTCGGCGTAACGCCCTTGACAGTCCGCAACTGGGATCAGAAAGGGAAGCTCATCGCCTATCGCAACCCTGTGAATAACTATCGGATGTATAAAATAGATGATGTCGAAATCCTTCTCCGACAGATCGAGCAAAGCAAACCAAGAAATAGAAAGCTGAAGATCGATATGTACTAAAAGAAAAACCCCGCTGTGGCGGGGCTTTTCTTTTTTGTATCTTGTTGCGGGCTTGCCCGCCGTAGATCCGCTTCCATGGATCGAAGGCGGGGGCGCCAGGATTTGAACCTGGATACCTGGTTTTGGAGACCAGAGTCCTACCGTTGAACGACACCCCCATGACAAAGACCTGCGCACGGGTGCACAGGCTTTGTAAACTAGCCGGTCAGTTTTGCTTCTTTGTGAATCGTCCGCTTTTTGCAAGAAGAGCAGAACTTTCGTAACTCAATCTTTCGCTCTACTTTCTTCTTGTTTTTCGACGTGTAGTAATTGGCCTCTTTACACACGGCGCACTTCAGACGAATAAGGTTGTCTTGTGACATATATGTAATTACGGTTATGACGAACCGTGAGCCGACGGTGAGAATTGAACTCACGACCTACTCCTTACCATGGAGTTGCTCTACCTCTGAGCTACGTCGGCATGCTTCCCTTCTCCTCACTGTGGGGGCGGTAGGCTCTCCTTCGCCTCTCGACTTGCCGTCGCAAGTCTCGGGCTAGGCACCGACTCGCGATCGCATAAGCTTTTGCGATACCGCTCCGTCGTTCGAATCCCACCGCTTCAGAACGACGATGATTTTTTACATGCCTCAAGGCATCTAAAAAATACATTGTGGGGGCGGTAGGATTCGAACCTACGTAGGCCGATCGGCCGACAGATTTACAGTCTGTTGTGATTGACCACTCCACCACACCCCCATGTAATGAACTGCGGAGCCGGCGGTCGGGATTGAACCGACGACCTACTGTTTACAAAACAGTTGCTCTACCACTGAGCTACGCCGGCGCATTCGTAGAGCACGAAGAAGTATAGCGTATCTAACCCAATTCTTCAATTCACATTCCCCTGCGAAAGCGCCTCGAGACCCGCCCGCAAACCAGCATGTGTTGAATCTAATTTGAGCCCTGCTTCAAACGCTTCACGAGCATCCTGTGGCTGTTCCAGCTCTGCATAGACAGAGCCGATCTGCTCATAGAGCTCAACATTCTTTGGGGCACGTGCGATCGCAATAATGAGTTCTTGCTCACGCGCAATAAGCTCATCACGACGCGCTACTACAGGATCAACAACTGGCACATCTTCTACAGTACTCCCTTCGCCTTCTGATTGCGCTTCTCCATCTTCAGGTGCCACAGGATCAGTGCTCAAGTGCCCTTCAGTCACGCCTGGGGCACGCATCGTGCGTAAAGTTGAAATAGTGCGCGTGCTTAGCGTATCAAGTCGCATCACCGCGACACGGAATGTGCGCATCATTTTCTCCAATTCGTGAGTTAAGATTGTACGAAATGGGATCGCCCGCACCGCTCCCACAAAGCTAATAGCTTCTGGGAACATGGCGTGAAACCATGTTTCATGCTCTTCTTCATGGAGCGCTGGATCAAGTTTTTTGAGGTACGGAATTTTGCGTGAAACCACCCACGCGATGCTTGCGCACGCGAGAAGAGCAATAGCAATGAGAATAAGAATACTCACAATTACACTTCAAGCAGGGAGAACGAATCGAGCTGGATATTCTCCCCTAGTTTGCCGACTGCTTGGGTTATAGCGTCGCGCACCTTCATGCTTGGATCACGAATAAATTCCTGATCTAGCAACTCTTCTTGCGAGGAAGGCTTCATCGCCGCAACATGCATCGCAAGCTCTTTCGTCAGCGTTTGGAACTCTGGGTTTCGTGCTACGAAATCTGTTTCGCAACGCACGAGCACCATCGCGGCCACTTTGCCATTCGTATGCACGTAGGCACCAATGCCGCCTTCCGTGGTTGCGCGATCAGCTTTCTTCGCAGCTGCGGAAGCGCCAAACGCTTTGAGCGCTTCACGAGCTTTTACTACATCACCGCTCGCATCAGAGAGCGCTTTCTTGATCTCTCCAAATGAGAGTCCCGTTTCATCACGAAGCGCTTTGATTGTCTGGATATCGTCTGCCATAAGCCTCCTCTTCACCTGCAGGCGAGACAACTAGCGAACGAGCAATTGTTCGCGAATCGTGTTCAGCAACAGGTCAACAGAAATTTTCGAACGATCGTTTGCCGGGATCGCGACGGCGATGTCGCGAGGGTTTGAGTCAGTATTCGCAATAGCAATCACAGGAACATTCATGCGTGCTGATTCACTCACCGCAAGCTTCCCTTCTTTCAGTGATGCAACGAATACGAGATCCGGCATGCGCGTGAGGCGCTTGAGGCCGCCGAAGCGATCCTGCATTTTCGCGAGCTCGCGGCGCATGCGCACTTGCTCGTGTTTTGCATATTTCTCAAGGCCACCTTCCGCTGCCATCTTTTCTAATTCCTCAAGCTTGCGCACGCGACTGTTAATCACCTTGAAATTGGTGAGCGTGCCGCCAAGCCATCGGGTGAGTACGTACGGCATCTGCACTTCGTCGGCAATGGCACGAATGCCCTCTTCCGCTTGCTTAGTCGCCGCAACGAAGAGCACAAGCTTCCCGCTTGTAAGTGCGGTTTTGAGCTCTTCAGCTGCTGCGATCAGCTTCTCCTGCGTTTTTAGGAGATCGATAATGCAGATACCATCTTTCACAGTAAACAAGAATTCATCCATACCTGGATGAAACACTGTGCGCTTGCGTCCGAAGTGCATGCCTGCTTTCAGCATGTCCTCGTAAGCCAAAATGGTGTTTGTTGTATCTAATGCCATAATAAATATGAAGCCCGATTAGGATAGCAGAGAAAGACCCCTAAAGTCAACGCTGGGGGCTAGACAGAGGGGCTCCCCCGTGATACCCTGAATCGCACATAAATCCATATATGAAGACTGATATTCATCCAACGTACTACCCCGCCGCCAAGGTAACTTGCGCTTGCGGCAATACCTTTGTTACTGGCTCTACGAAAGAGTCCTTGTCTGCTTCCATCTGTGACAAGTGTCACCCGTTCTATACGGGGAAAGAAAAGATCGTAGACACTCGCGGTCGCGTTGAAAAGTTCAAAAAGCGCCTGGAGAAAACGACAGCTGCCAAGACGGGAGCAAAAACCAAGAAGAAATAAGCACAAAAGCTCCCTATGGGAGCTTTTGCTTTTTGCAACATTCCTATGAATTACGATTGGAAACAGTATCAAACATCACAAAAGGTTCATACGCCTAGCAACCCCACAGACGAGGCGATCGTTGAAATTCGCGCTGGTGCCGGTGGGCAGGAAGCTGCAATCTTTGCGGGCGACCTTTTCTCTATGTATCGCAAACACGCCCAGAACAAAGGCTGGCGTTTTGAAATCCTTGATACTGCCCTCGGAGACTCTGGAGGATATAAGAACGTCTCCTTTGAAGTCCGTGGTAAGAATGCCTTTAAAGACATGCGCTATGAATCTGGCGTGCATCGCGTACAGCGAGTTCCCGACACTGAACGCAGTGGCCGCGTCCACACCTCAACCGCCACCGTTGCGGTCCTCCCTATCGCCTCAGAGCAAGAAGTGAGTATCCGCCAAGACGAGATCGAACTCACCTTCTCGCGCGCCGGTGGTCCTGGTGGTCAGAACGTCAACAAGGTTGAAACCGCAGTCCGCATCCTACATAAGCCAACGGGCATCGTGATCTCCTGTCGCCAAGAACGAAGCCAGCACGGCAATCGCGAGAAAGCTATGGAGATGCTTCGCACAAAGATTGCCGAGCTCAAGCGCGTTGAAGCAACGGGTAACATTACCGAGGAACGCCGCAAGCAGATCGGCACTGGAGATCGCTCCGAGAAAATTCGCACTTACAACTTCCCCCAAGACCGCATCACCGACCACCGTATTAAAAAGAACTGGGGCAACATCGAGCGTATTCTTGCTGGCAACATGGATGCTATCTTTGAAGCTATGCAAGAAGGTATGACAAACCCCGATCAACCTACGCAGTAACCTTCCCTACCCTCTTATATCCTTTATGAATGTTGCCGACTCCCCAGAGATTCTCAAAAGCCCCATCTTTACTCCTCGCCCCGGGTGGCGCCGCTTCTTCCCTGCGTGGGCAGTGATTGGTGCGCTCGTTTTTATTACCGCTGCAGTCATTCTTTTTTCTCGTGCAGAAAATACTGATGTGGATAACATGGCGTCTCCAACACCAGACACAACGGACACATTCTCTATTACTATTGAACGTGGCGATGGCCCCCTCCATGTTGCACGAAAAGCAGTAACTACCGTTACCCCGCTTCTCTCTATTTCTGTAGATCCAGCAATCCTTCTTCTTGCAGAGATGCGTATCGCACAAGAGCTTCCCCTGCTACTCATTCCGGAAGCGCAATATACATTCACCACCTCACACGTCCTCTCCGTTATTTCAGAGACGGCTCAAACCATTACGCCCAAACAACGTCAGTCCCTCGCCCCGTATTTGAAATAAATAAGAAGAGCTTGTAGGAGGGATGGGTGTTATTTTCACTACCCTCTCGCAGCCCGAACAGTAAAGATTGCTCTATAACATAAGGTGAGGGCGAGTAGGAGCGCGAGCATTCGCAGGATGCTCGACGCGTGGTAGGGAAAGTAACACCCATCCCGATTGATTTTATAAAACAAAACACGCCCATCGGGACGTGTTTTGTAATGAGTGAGAGGGTTACTCCTCCTTTGGAGCTTCCTCTGCTGCGCCTTCTTCGGCAACAGCTTCCTCGCCTTCTTCCTTCTCACGCTTGATCTCTTCAACAGCGGAGACGTCAGTGGTTGGCTCGGCAAGAGATGCATCGAGCTCTTCCTGGCTGATTGGTTCTTGGACGGTCGCCAAGATCTCATTTCCTTCTGCGCGGATCTCTGCTTTTTCAAGCTTGATGTCTTTTACCAAGATTTGGTCACCAAATGCTTTGAGCAACGAAAGATCTACCGAGATTTCTTGTGGCATCTCCTCAGGGAGTGCTTCCACTTCAACTTCGTTCAAGCCACGGACGAAGACTGCCTTGAGCTCCTCTACTGCGGAAGATTCGCCGACAAAGACGATTGGCACATTTGCGCGGATCTTCTGGTCGAGGCGTACTTTATGGAAATCAACGTGCATGATCGTGTCGGTGACTGGATCACGTGAGATGTCTTTTACAACGGTTGGGATTGCAGTGCCATCGATGGAGAGGTAGACGACTGCCGTTTCACCGGCCTTCTTAAATGCGCCATCAAATGCCTTTGCGGGCATTTCAATGCTCTGCGCCTCCATGCCTTGGCCATAGACCACGGCTGGGATCATGCCTTCGGCGCGAAGATGGCGAACTGCAGCCCCTGTTCGGGTGCGTGCGCTCGCCTGTAATTCGATTTTCTGTGCTTTTGCCATAGTAGTATAGAGAGAATACGAAGCTCGGATATCGTACCAAAGCCAAGCCAAAAAGGCAAGAAGTCTCATCGGCAAAGAAGCCTTCGCATCCCTCCAGACACGCGTCTCATGCTTCCTGCGAGCATGAGCGCTCCCTCTCACCCTCACCCAAGCTTCTGTACTAGAAGCTCGACCAAGCGGTTTGGGTTCCGAGAGGTCTTACGGGATTACGAAGGCTTCTTTTGGGCTGGTTGCGCAACATATAAAAACGTTGTATAATAATAGTGCTGGGATGCTACGGCATCACCGGTGTGTCCGAATCAGCGCCTAAGGGTGCAATGGTGGGATACCCTTAACAATAAAGAAAGGACGTAGGCCATGCTATTCATGCTCGGCGTGATTGGTGCTGCCGTCTTCTGCCTGGGAGGGCTAATCCGGGGGTTGGCTCGTAATTGGAGAAACCTCCCCAACTTCGTCTGCAACAAGGTTGGCGGCGTGACCGCCTACTGCTCAGTAGAAGACTTCCGTGCTGGAAAGCGCATCCCTGGCGACATGGTAGTGGCTCCCGGCACCATCTCGTTCATCGAAAAGCCATGGTCAGGCATGCCATGCGCGGCCTATCTCATGAACGCGTCACCATGGCCCTTCTTCTACGGCGACGCAAAGAACGAGCCACAGCTCTTCGTGCCGTTCGCGTCGGAGCGACACATGCCATTCAAGGCTCAAGCCAGCGTCTTCAGCTTCGCCCCGAAGACGCTGGAAGAGCTCGAAAAGATGATCAGAGACAAGCGAGAGAGAAACACTCGCAATGATGCGCGCTTCCGTCTCCTCAAATTCGAGCGCAAGTTCGATGAGGAGATCTTCACAACAAGACTGGTTGCCTTCTTCCTCGTTTTGGTGGTGATAGCTGTCGGATCACTGAGAGGGCTCGACCGATGGGAGAAGGAGCGCCTCGCAGCACCGGCAGCGTTCTACACCACGACCGCCGGCTCCTCTGAGCTCACCGAGCATCGCGGGACCGAAGGCGATCTGCGAAAGCTGATCGTCTACGGAGGTATCAACGATACCATCGTTGCAGGGCCGGTCACGGATATCATGGCTCTCGGCGGAGGACTTTCGTACGTCTGCGTCCGCGTGGGCTCCCCCGAGCGCAGAGAGTGTGGCTTCGGAGGCCTGGAGACGGTGGCCCAGAAGATCGGGCAGACCGCCTACATTCGCAAGAGCCTTGGGAAAAACTGGTTCGTGCCCAACAGCCCCGAAGGCTACAGTGATTCCGTCTCGTGGCTCATCACCAAGCCCGAGGCAAGAGCGCTCGCCGCGAAAGGCTACGCGCTCAAGGAGTAATCCCCACAGCCCCAGAGAAATCTTCTGATTTCTCTGGGGCTTCTTCATTTATAAAGCTGAAAGCTGGCAGGGTATACAAAAAGAGAGGCGCTTAAGCGCCTCTCTTTTTTCTTACACATACCACCCTCTAGAACCCTGAACGATTACGGCGCGAGGCGTTCCAGCGCCATGCTGCGAGCGCTACAAGAATAACTGCCGCCAGCACTCCCCACGTGCGAGTCGTAAGGCCGAGGAAGAATGCTGCCTGTGTAAGGTCAGGCGTTTCGCCCTCTGTTTCTGTTCCTACAGTATTACCTTCAAGTGGCGTTGGGCTTACTGATGCCCCTGCAATTGCTCCTGCATCAGGTGACGCAGTTGCCGCTGCTGGAGCTGGCGTACGCACCGTAACTGCTACCGTGCTACCGCCAGTGAAAAGGTTTGCGTTCGTGCCATCAAGCATGAGTGTAGCGCCTGCTACTGCGATAGTTGCAGTGCCTGCCTGCTTTGCGCGAAAGGTTGCCGTACCTAATGCGCGAGGCGTGTTGAAGCCACCCGCGACACCGCCTGTTTTAATGAGTGCGCCTGTGGCGTTATCAATGGCATCATAGCCAGGTTGCGCTACGGGAAGCCATCCCGAAGCAAACGTGAAACCGGTTACTTCAAGAACTGCTGGATCAAACGAGACGTTTGCACGCGCTGTCGTAATGGTTGCGCCAGTTGGATTTGCGGTCACGGTAACGGTGAAGCGCTGCCCGGTAGATACCGCACGTGATGCTTGGCCAAGCGAGATCGTTGCCGCATGTGCGGAAGTCGCCACAGCCCCCACTAATACAACCGCGAGAACGAAAGAATAAAGATGTTTCATAAAGATTATACGCTCCAGTTAGTAAGCAAGAGATTAAAGTCGAAGATGTCTACCGTGCCGTCACCGGTGATATCGGCTGCACGGTTTGCTGGGTTCGGACCCCAGTTTGCCATCAAGAGGTTAAAGTCGAAGATGTCTACGCGACCATCACCGTTAATGTCGCCGCTACGTACTGCGTTGTTCGTCTGACCCGCAGTTGGCGTTGCGGTTGGAGTCGGTAATCCGCCACCCCCGCCTCCTCCACCTCCACCGCCCCCACCACCACCACCGGAAGGCGTGGGTGTTGGTGTGCTTGGTGCCGAAGAGCTAATGGTATACGAAAATGTAACCACCGTAGATGAAGCGCCGCCGCTATAGCATGCGATTGCCTTAAGCGTTGTGTTGCCACTAATACCAACAATGCCCGACGCGCCAGTGATAAGCGTGCCCGTGCTACACGTTGGCACTGTGCCGTCATCGGTGTAGCGAATGCTCTGTGCGCCAGATGCGCTCAAGGTCACACTTTGAGTCCCTATATAGCTTCCCGTGCTTGGGCTTGCTGTTGGTTCATTCACGAGCGTGCCGCCAATAGATTGACTCGTGACTGTATTTGGTTGATTGACCGTCCCCGTTACTTCCGACGCAAGTACTCCGGCGGGAACCGCCAGGAGTACTGCGAGGATAAGAGAAGAAGTGATACGCATAGAGGTTAGAGACTTTGAATACCGTAGTCCGCGGAGTAGACGCCTCCTGCGGAGCCAGTCGGGATTTTAGCTTCCACGATAATGCGAATCTGGCGACCAGCAGTGTTTGCATCCAAGTCACCCGTCATGGTCATGGCGCCAGCGTAGGTGCCTGCCGCCGATACGGTGATAGCCGCACCGCTCGTTGCCGCATTTGATGACTCGGCGCTGTAGTAGCGGATATTACTTGCCGCGACGATCGTGTTCGTGCCACTCACGAAATTACTGAATTGCATGGAGACACTCGCCTCAAGCGTTGGCACGGTTACATCGAAGAACCATTTCCAACCACTCGCATAGGTATCGTTCGCAATAGCGAAGGCACGAGAAGGGTCAGAGCTAATATTCGTCACCTCAAGCGCCGCTGCACCTTCTGCTTCAGTGATAATACGAGAGTTGCTGGTTCCGCTCACATTACCCGCCGCATCTGTGGCGGTGACGGTAAATGTATTCGCTACGTTCTGCGTCAGTGGGGCGATGAACGACCAACTAGTAACACCTGTGGGCAGCGTGAGCGAACCAACCACTACACCGCCACGATAGATCGTGATGATGCGTGCGCCATCAGTTGGAAGATCTGCGCCTGCAGTGCCACTCAACGTGTACGATGTCGCGTCTACTGAAGTATCGGCGCCACTAATCATTGGCGTTGCCGGAGCTGTTGTATCTCCAACAGTTGCTGCTTCGGTGATAGTGACTGTACTCGACGCTGTGCTGGTGTTGCCGACAACGTCCGAAGCCGTGGCAGAGAAGACGTTTGTCGTCCCCTGCGTCAGCGCAGTAAGGAATGACCACGTAGTCTGTCCTGCTGGTACTACCGTGGAACCAACGAGTGTTGCTCCATTAAGAATGCGGATCGTGCGAGCACCCCCGTCATCAGTCACCGTTCCCGCAAGGGTGTAGGTGTCTGCATCTACCGTTGCGGCGCCCGTGGTAAACACCGGAACTGCTGGTGCCGTGGTGTCGGGAGCTGTCGCCGATTCAGTGATCGTGACGGAGCTTGATGCTGCGCTTTCATTGCCGCTTACATCTGTCGACGTTGCAGAGAATGCATTCGTCGTACTCTGGAGTAATGGCGATACGAATGACCAGGCAGTCTCACCTGCAGAGAGTGATAAAGATCCTACAACCGTTCCATTGCGACGGATAGTGATCACGCGCACGCCGTCACTTGGGAGATCAGCGCCCGATGTACCCGTAATGGTATAGGAATCCGCATCAACGGTAATCGCGCCCGTAGTAATGACCGGAGTTGCTGGATCTGTCACGTCACCAATAGTAGCTGCTTCAGTAATGGTGATTGTGCTCGATGCACCACTCGTGTTGCCAGCGACATCTGATGCGGTTGCGGAAAATACATTAGCCGTATTCTGCGTCAACGCTGTGATGAGAGACCAGCTTGTCTGTCCGGCAGGTACAACCGTAGAACCAACGAGAGTCGCTCCGTTGTAGAGCTGGACAGTTCGTGCACCGCCATCGTTAGTCACTGTGCCCGCAAGGGTGTAGGTGTCTGCGTCAGTTGTTGCTACGCCTGTAGTGAACACTGGGACTGCTGGAGCGGTAGTATCAGCAACCGCAACTGTCGTAAAGGTGTTGTCGGTTGAGGTTACAGAGTTGGTAAGCGCGTCTGCTGATGTCACGCGGAAGTGATATTCCGTTCCTGATGCCAAGCCAGAGATGGCAACCGAGTGGCTCGTTGCATTTGCGGTTATATCTACCGCGCTGGAAGAACCATAACTAGATGTGGTGCCATACTCCACGTTTGATGTAGCGTTTTCATCGGTCGTCCACGTAATCGTGACGCCCGTGGTTGTGATGCTCGTCGCCTGGACGTTACTAATCACTGGAGCATCGACATCAGTGCTGGCATTGTTCGTAATAACCACCGCGGCACTTGCGGCACTTGAATTACCAGAGGCATCGGTCGATGTTGCTGTGATGCTGTTGCCCGTATCAAGCGAGAGGCCAACTACTACTGACCAACTTGTTTGACCAATAGGAAGCGTTACCTGGCCTGCGAGCGTTGCACCGTTGTAGACGCGAATCACGCGTTCAGAATCAGAAGGTGTATCCGCTGCCGCTGTTCCTAAAATCGTATATGTGCTTGCGGTTGTTGTCGCCACACCAGTGGTAATCGCTGGCACTGGAGGAGCAACGATATCGCTGGAATCAGCAACCGTAGTGAACTCGTACGAAGCCTTCGTAGTTGCGTCGAGCGCCGTTGCAAGCGCATTGCCAACGATGTCTTGCACTCCCGTAGAAACTGCGACGTAGTACTGTGTTGCAAAACTCAAGTTGCTCGTTGGCATAATGTGAGCAACCTTATTGCCTTCAATCAGGGAGATAGAAGCTGGGATCACAGAGTCGTCGCTGTATTTGCGAAGCTCAATGGTTGTTGAGCTAATGGTTGATTCCATCATCTCTTCGTTGAACGTTACGGCGATGGAAGTGCTAATACCAACATTGGTTGCATTATCGGCAGGAGAGATGCTCACCACTGTTGGAGCAGTAACATCTGCTGAAGATGCTTCGGTGGTGAATTCCTGACTTACTGCGGTGGTATATGCGGTGACATCATTTCCTGCCGCATCTTTGGCACCAGAGACCCAGATATAGTAGTTCGTGCTGTAATCCAATGCGGAGCTTGGGTTCAAGGTTGCAACAAGGCGGCTATCGCTCAACGTTACCACTACACCGGTCACATCAACATCACCCGCAACCAGCTTCAACTTCACAGTGTTGGAGTTTACCGTTGATGGATCCATGACTTCCGAAAATGTCACCGTTGGAGAGACTGCTACCGAAACGCCTGTTGCGTTATCTGCTGGTGTCTGCCCTGTTACTGTCGGCACCGTGGTGTCTGGCTGAAGCGTGGTGAAGACAATTGCTTCCCATTGGCCAGTATTTCCACCTGCGTCCTGACAGCGCACATAGTAGGTATGCTGTGCCCCCGCGAGAAGACCCGAAAGTGCGTGCGAGTGACTTGTACCGCCCGTTGTGCCCATAGCAAGCATGGCACTATATACCGTGTTCACATTTGAATAACGGCACGTTGCAGTCTCATCCGTCGTTGCGGTGAGTGTTGCCGCTGTCGTGGTCACACCCGTTGCGCTTGCCGCGGTAATCACTGGGCCGGCGTTATCGATAGAACGCGTGTTGTTCGTTGCAGTTGCGTTCGCGTTACCCGCGAGGTCGGTCGCGGTAATCGTAACAGTTGCTGTGCCTTCCTCATCTTGTGCACCAGGAGTCTGCCAGTTGTAGGTCCACACCGTGTTTGAGGTCTTCGTCATGTTTACGGTTGCCGTGTCACCATCACCAGCAGTCGTAATTGTAATAGTTGGCTTACCAACCAAAGGTTCGTGGATTGCTTCGCTGAAGGTTGCAGTAATCACCACACCCTCAAACCAGCCGTAGGCTGCTTTATTTGGTGAATAGGTCAGAGCAACAGTTGGAGCAACAACATCGCCCGTGTTTGCTGTAGTACCCACTACTTCAGCACTTGAAAGGTAGTTGAGCGCGGCGTCGCGGATTTTACTTGCCGCTGGCGTTACGGCGATCACGTCTCCATTGCGAAGGTAGGTTGCAGTATCAGTGGCGCTTTCAGCAAGCGTAATAGTGAGCGCGCTTCCCGAATACGAGAAGTTCGCACCCGTAAGGTTAAGTGCTGTGCCATCTGGGCTTTCGATTGCCGAAAATTCATTTGTAGACCACGTACCGTCATGTGCAATCACCGGTTCGCTAAAGGTGATCACAATAGTATCGTTCGCGCCCTGAATAGTTGCACCGACGATATTCCCAGCTGGGAGTGTTGGGATCACCGTATCCTTCAAGGCCGTGTCCGTACCTGCGGCGCTCGTGTTGCCAGCCGCATCTGTTTGCGTGATGCTCAAGGTGAGATCGAGATCATCATCAAGCGAAGAAACGTTAATGCCAGAGATAGAGATAGCACCAAGTCCATCAACAGTTCCTACGCCCGTTACTGCCGGCGTCAACGCGTTATCGTCATTAATAGACCATGCGAGTGAGGCATTCGCTTCGCCAGTGCCCGTGATAGTCACCGCCGTTACGTTGCCAGCATTGATTGGGTCGAGGAGTGTTGGGATTGGAGCCGCTGGCGTGTTCGCGTCCACTGCAACCGTGTTTGCGGTCACGGTGGTATACGCCACATTCACGTTCCCTGCCGCATCCACGAGCGCAACGCTCGCGGGCACCGTTCCTGAAGCGCGGTCAGTGTTGCCCTCTACAATTGTGTAGGTTGCTGTGTACGTACCAGCGCCTGCATCGTTATACGCAGTCACCGCAACACCGTTCACCGTTACTGCGCTTGCCGTATATCCCGCCGCATCTGCGGTGATTGTGATGGTAACAGCATCGCCAACGCCATGGAGGCCGTTTGGAGACAGTACAATCGCACTCACCACTGGCTCTGTGGTATCCACTATAATTGCTGCGTTTGCCGCAAGGTTGGAACCGGGCACAAAGCTTGCCATCGCATTACTGGCAAGATCTGCTGCGGTGCCCGTGATGCCGGTGGTCGTAAGGTCTGCACTGTTCTCGCCATCAGCGATCGTGTAGTTGCATGAGCCACTCGTTGCGCTCGTGACTGCAAAAGAACACGAGCCGGTCGTGTCGAGGGTCACAATGAAGTTTACTGAAGACGTGATCGCCTCTGAGAAGTTAACCGTGATGTTAATGACATCTGGGTTGTTATATGAGCCATTCGACGTTGTTGACGTCACCGATGTGATAACAGGATCGACATTATCTGTCGGCGTTATTGTCTGCCCGAGAGGCGAAATATTCCCCACCGAATCCTGCACACCATTCCCAAGGGCACTCATCGTAATCAACAGTGTATCACCAGTGCCAAATGCAGAGGTCGTGAGCGTAATCACCCCAGCAAGTTCTGAAGTTCCAGAAACGGTTACGCCAGCAACGGTAAAGTCAGAAGCGGCATCCGTTGTTCCGTTGAGATCCTCGCTGAACGTGACGTTGACAGTTGTCGTTGACGTGGTTTCCGCAGAGATCATCACCGGGCTAGCGCCATCAGTCTCCGCTTCATCGCCATTAGCAACCGATGCGAGAAGGTTGCCTGCAAGGTCAGCACCGCTTCCTGCCGTATACGTCACCTGCTTTACGTCCGTACCTACAATTTCCGGAGCAATCGTAACGTCAAATGTGTTGTCATCTGCCGTTCCTGTGGTAATCCCCGTTGCCGCCGAGCCGCCGATCGTGAAATTGCCAGCAGAGAACGTTGAGCCATCAACGGCCGCATCAAATACGATCGTTGCTGTGTCTACCGAACCATTTCCGTTTGCATCTTTTGTAGTAATGCTGGAAATCGTCGGGATCGTTTCGTCATAAGTAACTGAAGAGCTGTTCGTTGTTGCAGTAACAGCTGCTGCAGCCGCATTTCCGTTCACGTCAGAGAATGTAACCGAGAAAGGCACTACGCCTTCCGCTTCTGTGCCAGCAAACGTGTAGGTAGCTGTCCAGTTCGTTGGGCCACCGGCTACAAGCGCGGGATTGCCAGCGATGGTGACCGTCGGCGCACCAATACTCTCACTAGAGGTAAATGTAAGCGTGGCTACCGAACCAGTCTGCGCAAACGCCGTATTTACATGGTTTGAGGCGATAGAAACGCTGGTAAGCGTTGGACGGGTTCCGTCAATCGTAACCGTAACATCGGAACCACTCTGTGCGGCACTTACATTACGCGCATCCGCATGATCCCCCATAGTCACACCAGAAATTTGAAGTGCGGAACTTTGGTCAGCACTTCCCGAAGCGACGGTATATGTTGCCGTATATGTAACACCGGAATCTAGCGTAACCCACGGTGTAAGAGCTGTTCCGTTGTATGAACCAGTAACAAGAGCGGCAGGTTCCGTCGTCGTTGCCGAAGCAGTAAAGGTAATCGAATCGCCAATCTGTAAAACGCCAGCCGGTGCTCCATCCGTTACAGATGAGGTGATGGTGTTCAATACTGGAGCTGTGTTGTCGATCTCAAAAGCTCCAGAGAAGCCGATAGGAGCTGCCTGCCCTGCGCGCCGCATAATGATTGAATACCCCGTATCATCCGTTGTCGGCCCCGCAAGTGTAGTTGCGGTGTTCCAACTATACACACCATCATTTGTCTCACTAAGAGCGATAGTGGTCTCATTGTTTAAAGAGTCTCGCAGAAAAATATCAACGGTTTCCGGATCTGCCAAGGGGAGTGTCGTCCACGTGATATTGTGTGTACCACTCCAAATTTCACCACCAGCTGGCGAGCCAACCGTAATGCCAGCAATCACCGCTTGCGCTGGAGCCAAAGGTACAAAAAAGCCGCCAAGGAGCATGAGGGCGGCGAGAACAGCAGCGCTGCGCGATCGCAACGTGCGAGGGGTAGTGACATTCGTGCGTGACAACATAAGTTCCGAATACAAACCCGTGCGATAAACGATGCGTGCAACGGAATAGCATGCACCGCCACCTCAAAGGCGTTCATTAGTATTCCATCCTGTCTACTCTTTTATGTTTTCACTGTCAATGAATAGCGCGAAAGCCCAGCAAAAAAGGAAAACCGGGCCTCTCTGGACCCGGTTGTCAGCCTCACTATGAGGCAGGTTGCGCCGCCGCGAATTCGGCGGCATGCGCCCACAGCACTCCGCAGAAGGGGCACGCGCGAGCGTCGCCCTGCAGGCAATTCTCGCACTTGCTCCCGCTACACCGCGAACAGGAATACAGAAGGACTCCATCTTCCCCGCAGTGTGTACAGTTGCCCGCGTGCGTATGGGCGACTACCTTCTCGCTGGCCATCAGATCACCTCCTCTTCATGTATCTCGATTGGCCCTATCACTATACCACAAAACTAAGAATTCGTGAAGATTCTCGTTTTGCGCTCTACGATCTCCTCTACCGCCGCGGCGGCATCAGCAAGATATTTATACGGCGTTGTTTCGTCTGGGTTCTCCGCGAGTTCTTCTTTCAGTTCTTTCTGATATGCAACCCGCAGTTCAGTATTAAAATGTACGTTCGAAACGCCCGCCGCTATCGCCGCTTTTATCTGCTCGTCAGGCAGTCCAGAAGCTCCATGGAGCACGTAAAACGGTTGTGGTGCAGCGGCAATAATGCGGGAAAAATGCTCAATATCAAGTTTTTCTTCTTGTTTGGTTACAATCCCGTGGATATTCCCAAACACTACAGCTAGGCGATCTACACCCGTTTTCGCTATAAAATCGGCCGCTTGCGCAGGTTGTGTATAGTCTTCTGCGCTAATAGAAATCTCCTCCTGTACCTGTGAAGCACCCTTAAGATAGCCGAGTTCCCCTTCTACGGTCACGGGACGCCCACACGCACGCGCATGCGCCACGACTGCCTGCACCGCCGCAACGTTCTCTTCATAGGAAAGGCGCGAGGTATCAATGATCACTGAATCATAGCCTGCATCAATAGCCATAGTGCACCGCTCTACGCTCTTGAAGTGATCGGCGTTTAAAAAGATGGGGAATGAAAGCTCTTTCTCCAGTGCGCGCACCAGCGCAACTGCTTCGGTAATGCCAATAAAATCAGCTTCCTTTTCTGATGTTCCTACCATCACGCACGAAGCGCCCGCTCTGCGCGCACCCACAACAATAGCGCGCAACACATCTGCGGTCGCAAAGTTAAAATGGCCGATGGCCTGCTGGCGCCCTCGCGCCTCGCGCATGTAGTCGTTGAGATGCATGCCTATACTTCTACAGAACCTTTAATAATATTCTCCGTAAAGAGCTCATTCATTTTCTCGCGGCCGATATATTCACTAAAGAAACGGTTCCACAACGCCTCCTGATGATGATACGAATAGCGCATCATGCCTTTCACCACCGAAGACATCACTAAATCGATGAGGTTAAAACTTACAAACTTTTCATTCCCCGCAGAATCTTTAAAGAAATCCCCCACGGCATCGAGACCAGTCCAGTATCCGAGATCAAACGCTTCCTTTCCAAGCGCTCGCCCAACCTGGCCCAAGTCCTCACCTACTTTATACCAATGCTCTGCTTCTGGGTTAATGTGTGGTTCGCCCAAGCGCGGATCTGCTTCGGAATCTTTCGCGAGATACCGCTGGATGACACGCCACACCGCCTTTTTACCTTCGCTCGGCGCTGGGAGCGGCCCTTCAGACACATCACCGCGGAGCAGTGACTGTAGTTTTGTAACGAAATCAGCGTCTTTCATGTAGGTACGAAAACGCTCGGTGTAAAACGGCACTTCGTGCAGATAGTGCATGAGAAGCGTAAACAAACGCAGTGTTTCACCCTGCGTATCAATCTTGAGCGGGATCACGAAAATCACGCCATACTCCTTTAAGTGGCTTACGTTGTGGTACTTCTTCTCTAAAAATTTATCTGCGACGCCAAGCCATTTCGGGTCTAAGATTTTTACTTCAACTTCACGCTCTTCAAAATCTTCTGGTTTTAGCTCACTGTAGGCCAGGTCAAAAAACGCGTGCATCCAGCCGGTATCCTGCGTGAAGCGAAGTGCGCTCACCACAGACGCGAACCCCTCCTTTTCAACAAGAGTCGCAATGTCACTATAGCCAAAGTGTTTGATAAGGTTCTCTGGCTTATATTTTTCCAACAGAGACACCACGCGCTCGCGCTTGATAAACATGCCGCGGGGCGGTGTGTACACCTTTAGTGCTACTTCACACAGCTTGCCACACACCAGAGACATCTCCGCAAGGTTTGGCTTGTCCAAAAGCTCGTAAAGCTGGGAATCAAGCTGAGCAAGACGCTTAATCAACGCTCCGTAGACCGTATCTGCCGCATCCGTGCGTGACAGGCCATGCTCTGCAAGAATGCGATCTACGAGTGTTTGGTTCTGTGAAAGGATCGCATCGATTGCGCCCGTCTTTCCTGTTGCCGCACTTAATTCCGCATCTGCTTTTTCGATAACCGCCGGTGTCGTGTGTAGCAAGCGTGCAAGTTGTGTGTGAGATTCTGCCATATGCCCATTCTCGCTGAAACAGCTTAAAGTACAAGGCCCGTGTGTGGGTATATCAAACAATCCACACGCACTATTGCCCGATACGTAAGACTTTGATACCACGCCTCCTTAAGTAGCGATGAAGCGCTCGGCACCGCTCGAATGCGTAGGCGGACCGAGTACGGCAGTCCCGCAGCAAAGGTCCTGCACGGTGAGAGATCACCTGTAGGGCACGGAGGAACACAGTTATGTTCCGGCACGGCGAAGCGCGCGAGATGAAGTTCGAAGACGTGCGGCACTTCGTGGACAAGGCGAAGGTCCAGAAGGGCTAGCACCGCGGCTGAAGACGAAAAGATGTGGGGGCCACAAGCCCCCACATCCCCCTCCACTACCGTTCTTTACAGAATCACAGCGCGCCACACGGCGCACAACAAGGGGCCTCGCGGAAACGCTCGAGGCCTTTTTCATACCTAAAACTGCCTATTTTCCTTGCTTTTTTCGGCTATATTCGTGGTTGTTGACATATATAGTGGAAATGTGATAGTATATATACAGTTCCGTAAAAACCAATAGCGCGGGCCGGGCCACATTGGCCGCCCGCACACAAGAAAAACCCGTTGCGCAAAATCGCCCCGCTCGGCCGACCCCCTCGATGGGCTCGCGCGCCGACAAGGCACACGCGCAGCATGTCCGCTTGTAAGAGCGCTGGAAACGCCTTACGAGCAAGGAGAAGCGCTATGCACGCTCACTCCCCGCCCGTCGCGGGAACCCTGGAGAAGAAATTCAAGTTCGACTTCGACAAGGGCCTGGCCGGCGACAACGGCACCCTCCTGAAGTAGGGCGTCGGCGCCTCCGCTCGTAACCCCCCACTCCGCCATCGTTCCACGACGGGACGAAAGAGAGATCGGGGGGAACCGGCAACCACAGTCGGCGTAGAGCGTTTCCGAAGGCATTTCTGAAGGTGCCCAAGGAGAAGCCTACGCAGAGAAAGGACTAAGAACCGCCACCCACCGCAGCCCTGGCACGGCAGGCACCGCCCCCACACGGGGAGCGCGCCCAAGAGTGGGTTGACCAACAAGGGGCTCCGACACATCGGAGCCCCTCTTTTATTACTCCAAAACGCGGGAATTGACAGTTGTTATAAAAGACAGTATACTCTTTTTAGCACTTTTCATCCGTCATCCCCATCGCCCCCCCACGCAGGTTTCAGCAATCTTCGTGGGGCCAGCCCCTTTTGACTCCTAAAGGGCCGATTCGTGTGCATAGTCTTTCTCCAGGCAAAGGTGCACACGCCATGCAGCCGTCCGAAGGTCGGCAAAGAAGGAATCGAGAGAGCCCCCTCTCTTGAACGTCTCTGCATGGTCCCGCTGATGCGCAAAGCAAACGCATCAGACCTCCTTTCGCGGCGCTTGCCGCACGTCGCCGTTCGCCCCTCGTGTAATCCGGGATATCACGAGGGGCTTTTTCTTTTTATAAACTCGACACCTTCACGGGCACCAATGGCCACGGACCCCAATTCCCTTTCGTGAGGATGCCTTTCTTTGCACCGAATTCAGTAACTACCGATGATGCATTTGCAGTGCCAAACTGAATCGCTTTTGCGATATCTCCAGAGCGCGCATATTCACATACAAACCCAGAGCTGAAGGCATCACCCGCCCCCGTGCGCTCCACTACCGGCGATGCGGGCACGCTCGCTGTATATACTTTTTTCCCATCAGAGACAGAAACGCCGTTCGGCCCTTTCGTGAGTACAAAAATACCGTCGATGAGGCGATCCATAGTTTCAAAAATGTCTTTCTCGTTTTGATATGGGATGCCCAAAAAATCAGCAGCTTCTTCTTGATTCATAATCACCACGGAAAAGTGTTTCAGCAGTGGCTTAAGCTTTTCTAAACCATGCGCAAGCTCTTTTCCGCCCGGATTGATGGCGAGCTGGATCTTATTGTCACGCGCCCAGAGCGTCGTTGTTTCGAGAACTTCCCAGCTTCCGCCTAGACTACTTACAAATGCCCACGTAGATTGAAGGCGGTCGTAGGGAATACCCACGGTTGTGAAGTGTTGCCCCTCACCCTTGTAGGAAAGAATGGTGCGCTCTCCGTCTTCGTTTACGAGCACCACAGAATAAGCGGTCATGCCATCGTCGTGAGTCAGCACATATTTCGGATCCACGCCTTCTTTGCGCAACACATCAAGAATATCTCGGCCGTTCGCATCATGCCCCACCACGCCAATAAACGCCGTGTTCAAACCTTGACGCGCAAACGTAACTGCCGTGTTCGTTCCCCCACCACCAGAAGCGAGAACGATCTCGGGTACTTCAATTTTTGAGCCAAGACCAAATGCAAGCCCCCGCTTTTCGGGAAATGCGTCGTTCTGTATTATGAGCGGCGAACGAAGCTTTAGAAAAGTATCTTGTGTTGCGGATCCAAATACAATGATGTCGTACTGCATGATTAAGAAAAGTCTGAAAGTGCTTTAAGGGGATCCTCGCTATGCATAATATAACTACCGCATGCGGCTTCCGCGCATCCTGCTTCAGAAAGCGTTTTCACGGTTTCTGGCGTGACGCCACCATCAGCCATCAGCGGCATGTGCGTGTGCGCCTTATGGAATACGGCGATGCGCTCTACTACCTGCGGGAGAAACGGGGCTCCATATGTCCCGGGATGCACGGTCATAAACTGGACTCCCTGCGCATGCATCACCAGTTCTTCGTGTGTAGCGGTGTCGGTGTCAGGATTGAACGCAATCCACGGCCGCTTCCCTGATTCTACCACGCGAGCGATGAGCGCAGAGGATATATCTGTTGACTCTGCGTGCATGATGATGCGGTCCGTGCGCGTTGCGAGCCATGCGGCAAGAACATCACTCACGTGAGAGACCATGAGATGCACATCAATCGCAACGCCTTCGGGGATGCATGCGATCTCCTCAACGCCTCGCACAGTGTGCGTAGGAACCAGTGTGCCATCAGCGATATCAATGTGGATACGCTGGGTATGCCCCGCTACGTTGCCCCACAACTGCTGAAACTCTTCAGGGCTCTGCGCGAGAATGGCTGGGATAATAATCATGAAAGTTTCGCGATGCGTCGCACATGACGTGCATCGCCAGAAAATGGCGTTTCTAAAAAGGCCTGAACATACGTGATTGCCTCTTCTTGGGTCATACTATCTGCGCCAAGCGCGAGTGCGTTCACGTCGTCATCGGTGCGCATTTCTCGCACATGCTCGAGCGAGCGCGGCAAACCACAGCGGATATGTGGCGCACGGTTGAGTGCAATATCCATACCGACTCCCGTACCACAGAGGGCAATGATGCGATCATCTGTTCCCGCTTTTTCACGGGCGAGAATGGCGAAATCGGGATAATCATCATCTTTATTCAACTCTTTGGCGCCAAGATCTTCAAACGCAATATTCTGCTTGTGAAGCCACGCAGAAATCGCATCTTTCAATAAAAATCCACGATGATCTGCAATGAGATAGAGCATGGTTATGATTGCCGATTGAGATACTGAACCGCAGTAAGCGCTGCGATGCACCCCTGTCCAGCCGCAATGACAATCTGGTTAAACGGCACATTCGTCACGTCACCTGCCGCAAAAAGACCAGAAACGTTTGTAGCACAATGCGCATCAACAACAATCTGCCCGATAGCATCCTTTTCTACTTCAGAAGGAACAACTGAAGAATTCGGGATGTTGCCAATGTGCACAAAGACTCCTTCTACGTCGAGTACGTGCTCCACGCCTTCCGCATCTTTATATGCGAGGTGCTTTACAAATTGGTCTCCCTCAATACGTGTGGTGAGCGCATTATACAGTATGGTTACGTTCTGCTTCTTTTGCAGGTTCTCAATGAGCATCTGATCCCCCTTAAAAGCGGTGTTCTTATTGATAACGTACACATGCGATGCAATATCAGCGAGCATGAGGGCAGATTCAAGCGCGGAGTTCCCTCCACCAACAGTTGCGGTGATTTTGCCACTAAAAATGGGGCCATCACACGTGGTGCAATAGCTTACTCCCTTATTACGAAATTCCTTTTCTCCGGGCACTCCCAGCTCGCGAGGATGGACGCCCGTAGCTACAATCACCGCGCGAGATTGGAAAGAAAGCGCCTCGTCGCCTCGCTTGGCGCTTACGGTAAAAATACCATCGGTGCCCTTTACAATACTTTCAACCAGTACACCGTCTTCTGTAGGAGCCTTATAGAAATCAAGGTGATCCTTAAATTGCTTGGCGAGCGCAAAGCCATCGGTTTGTTGCACGCCGGGCCAGTTACCGACCTCGCCGGATGTTGCCACCTCGCCGCCAAATTCCTTTGCCACCACTACAAAGTTTAAACCGCGACGAGCCGCATAAATACCCGCAGTAATAGCCGCCGCCGAACCGCCAATAATCGTTAAATCTCGCATAGTAATGCCAGTATAGCATAGTGCTTAATATATCTTAAGAATACGAGATGTTGTTCTGGAGAGCCTCTCGGAGCCCGAACCGCTCGGACGAGCGAAGCTCGGGTGAGGGCGAGAGGGAGTGCTCTTGCTCGCAGGAAGCAAGAGACACGTGCTCGGAAGAACAATGTCTCGTATTCTTTTTTGTTGTCGCTGGCCCAGTTGTGCTATACTCGTTACCTATGCCAAAGATCACTATTTATTCAACCCCCTGGTGTGGCTACTGCAAGCAAGCAAAAGAGTATTTCCAAACAAAAGGATGGGAGTTTACTGAAAAAGACGTGCAGGCAGACACTGTCGCTCGCGAAGAGATGATCAACAAAACCGGCCAACTTGGCGTTCCGGTCATTGATGTCAATGGAAAGATAATCATCGGCTTTGATCGCCCGAAAATCGATCAATACGCCGCATCGTAACCCATGTCTCAAGAACCTAAACCACTTCCCTACACCTCTTTGGATGGAATTTCAGAAAAGACACTCGCGATCCACCACGATAAGCTGTATGCGGGATACGTTGCGAAGCTCAATGAAATTCTTCCTAAGTTTAAAGAGCTGCGTTTGGCGGGCAAGTTACAAGGAAATGCGACATATAGCGAACTTCGGGCCCTTAAGGACGCGGAAACATTTGCAACCAATGGAGTCTACCTACATGAGTGGTATTTTGATGGTCTCGGTGGTTCCGGGAACCCAGCCGAAGCACCAGAGCTCTCAAAAGCATTAACCGAAAAATGGGATTCAATCGAGGTAGCGATAAAATCTTTTTCGGAATGCGCGATGGCCGCGCGAGGCTGGGCCGTACTGGCATGGGATACAAAAGTTGGACGCCTCAAACAGTATAACGCTGATGCCCACAACCAGGGCGGCATCTGGGGCTGTTTGCCTATTATTGTGCTCGACGTCTACGAACACGCCTACTTCATCGACTACGGTTCAGATAAAGCAGCGTATATTGCAGCCTTCTGGAAAAACTTCAATTGGAAAGTTGCCGAGGAGCTCTACGTAAAAGCCCGCGACATCCGCCTATAAGCTTAGCGCCACGTGCTCAACCACATGCGCGCAGAGAATGTCTGCTCACTAAGGGGTAATCCATAGGTGATGGGCGCAAAATAGACAAATACGATACACGCAAGCACGCCAAGCGCCACGAGTGTGCGGCGCGATATGTTCGCCTTATCACACACATACCCCATCGCCAGAAGTGCGAAGAGTAACGCAGGGAAATAGTGGTACAAGAACATGACGCGCGAAATTCCCACAAACGGCAACAATGAAATGCCGTAGCCAGCCACAATAAAGAGTGCGGGAAATGTGCGCTGTTGGGGATCTCGTAACGTAAAGAAAAGGAATAAGATCGCCGTACTACTTCCCCACCACACGATAGGATTACCTACCAAATAAATCTTGTGCTGCTCGCCGGGACGGTCACTCGTCTGCTGATCGCTGTTCCAATAAAAAATACTGCGTGTCATGAGTGGCCACGAGTACCACGGGCTTCCGTAGGGATGCGTGGCAGTAAGGCGCGCGTTCGCACGATACATTTCGATATTGAGCTCAACAATGCTTGCCAGCATGCCCTTCGGTGTCAGCGTTGGGTCCTCTGATGCTGCGTTTCCTTGAAGGCGTGCCTGAAATTCACGGCTCATGAACGCATCGCCCGGGCCAGTATTCGGGAGGAGTGAAAGGTGCACCCAAAAGATAGCCGCGTAGAGCGCAACCGGAACAACAGTAAAGAATGAAAGATCCCGAAACGAAAGTGCACGTTCCTTGCTGGCAACCAGCACACCCTCCGCCTTCGCCCGCCATAGCTGGCTTCGGCGGACACAGTCCGCAAGAAGCGCGAGCAGTAAGAATGCGCCACCGGTCCATTTGATTGATGCGGCTAAGGCACCAAAGATACTCATGCCCACGATAAAGCGCCATTGTGTAGTCTGACGGAAACGAAGATACATGCAGAGCGTCAAGATGCCAAAGAGGAGCAAGAACGCATCTAAGAGGATAAACCGAGACTGCACCACCAGCGCGCTTTCAACCGCCGCGGCCACCCCCACAAGCGCGGCGTAGGGAGTGCGTATACCTAACAGGCGTGCGAGCCAAAAAAGCGCGAGCGGAATGAGTGTGCCCGCAAGCGTGGGAAGAAAACGAAGTGCTTTGTATGAATCGTCGGGATAGGCATCCCCAATATTGGCGAAGCCAAACTCTGGCTTAAAGCCAGCAAGCTTCCCGAATCCTGCGATGAGCAGCTTCCCCAGTGGTGGGTGAATGTCGAAGTAGTACTCACCTGTTGCATAGCCAGAGATGAATTTTCCAAAATGCACCTCATCAAATACGGTTTCATTCGGCGCCCCAAACATGAACCAATGCGTTGCAATGCTCAGGAGGGCAATGAGCGCGAGCGCGCGTTTGTCGGTTATCATGTAACGCATCATAGCGTGGAGTGCGTTCTGTATGCAAGAAAAAGGCCCGCGCCCACACAAGGTGGACACGGGCTGGTGGTGGAGCGCTACGCGGCGACCGGCTTTTCTTCCGCACGCGGAAGCTCGAAGATGAGATAGCGGCCGGGCCCCCAAGACGCGTTGTATTTCAAGTCCTGGAACCAGATCTCGCCAGACATGTGGCGATACATGATCATGAACAGAGAGTTGCTCAGCGGTTCCGAGGCGATGGTGTGGGATGGCTCCTGGTAGATGGGCCCCGTGTAGTTCTTGTGCGTCATGAGCGCAAGCGCGACCTCTGGCCTACAGGGGCGCAAGCCCAGGCGCACCGCACGCTCCAACACTTCCGCATATGAGCGCTGACTCATCCCACGACACCCCAGGCGCGTGCTGCCAACGAGCATGAGATCGCATGGCGTCGACTCGGTCGCGATCGGGATGGACTCGAGCGCCGAAAGAGCGGTGGCCAAGATGCAATCACCACGGCCCATGGCTTTCAGGGCGGCCCGATACTCTCCGAGGCTTTGGTATTCGCCCAGAGTGACGGTCATCCAGACCTCAGGCTTGAGCGTGATCTGAGGCAGCCTGAGTGCGGTGCGAACCGCATCCCGCGTCCAGCCATCGATCTCGTCCCAGGGCTTGTCCACTTCCATCAGATCCGTGAGGATGCCGGAGCTCTTCAGGTCCTGCAACCAGTCGCCACTCCTGTTGCGTCTCTCCAACGTCTCGAGGGCATCTCTGATCTGCTTACCGGAAACGTCTTTCGAAGGGTCCATAGGGACTCCTTATATCTACTCTCTTGTGAGGTAGCACGACATGCTAGCGGACCACCGCGGTGATAGTCATAGCCACAAATGTTCGGAAAAGCGCTTGTGGCTATGACTATCGCGTGGAGATATGGCAAAGAACTAATGGGCACAGGTATACAGGAAATAGAGAAAAACGGCAAGCTGTCACCCCTTTCCTTTTCCCTTGTTTTGCAATACAATTGGAAACCATCTATGTCAAGAAAGCGGCGCACCCCCACGAAAGGAACGTTCACTATTACAGCGCACGATCACCACTCCAAGGCGCGCGTTGGCATGCTCACAACGCCGCACGGCATCGTAGAAACCCCCGCGTACGTTATTGTGGGCACACGGGGCTTTGTACGCGCACTCAAGCCAACTGATATTGCAAAAACAAACACGCACCTCATCATCGCCAATGCCTACCACTTATGGGATGCCGCCCTCACTCGCCCATCAACAAAAAACAGTACATTCCTTACACGCTCACTCAAACAATCAATCCCCACCATGACGGACAGCGGCGGATTTCAAGTATTCTCCTTTGGGGCGGCGCGCGAACATAACGTAGGGAAAGTATTAGAGCGTCCTCGTCGAGCCGTAGGTGAAAAAAGTGCAGTGATTATTACGGAAGAGGGTGTCGCGTTTACAGATCCCACGGGTAAAGAGCGCACGTTAACACCCGAGCTCTCTATGCAGATTCAGGAAGCCATTGGTGCTGATATGATTTTTGCATTTGATGAATGCACATCGCCACTGCATAATCGCGTCCACACTCGCGACGCGATGCATCGCACCCATCGCTGGTTGCAGCGGTGTCTTACCGAAAAAATAACGCGCCCCCTCATGGAGCGTCAAATGATTTATGGCATTGTGCAGGGTGGACGTTTTCAAGATCTGCGCGCACAAAGCGCGCGACATGTAGGGAGCACTGCGGTTGATGGCATCGGCATTGGTGGCTCGTTTGGGAAAGAAGAAATGCGCGCGACACTCGACGCAATCATGCCACACCTCCCCGAAGAAAAGCCGCGACACCTGCTAGGTATCGGGCGCATCGAAGATATTTTTGATGCCGTTGCCGCCGGTGTTGATACATTCGATTGCGTCATCCCTACCCGCGAAGCACGTCATGGACGCATTTGGACAACGGATGGCCCTATCGATATCCGTTCTGCACGCTGGCGTGCGAGCACCGCACGCCTCTCACCTCGTTGCACCTGTCCTGCATGTGTCATAGGCACTACCCGCAGTACGCTCTGTGCACTATTCCGCCTTGATACCCACTTCCCCGCAACCGAAAGCCAGGCTCAGCGCCTGGCTACGATGCATAACATTTGGTTTTTCCAAAAGCTTGTTACGGATATGCGTACCGCAATTCGTAAAGGTACCTTTACGCAGTTTCAGAAGCGCTACCTGGCGCGCCTGCATCAGGGGCAGTCGTATCGTGCTCAGGCTTCTTCCCGCGAGCAATCCGCTCAGAGAACACGTAGTAGAACAAAATCTCTAAAATCCCGAACGTATTCACCACCAAAAGGGCGATGAACCACCACTTCGCACTGAGACGGGCGGCCTTCCAAAGCGCAAGGCCTTTCCATACAAATACCCACACAAACGCCGCTAGAATGATCCAATCAAAGGAGAAAGGAAAGCTTAAGAGGCTCTCGTAGGAGAATGGGTTTTGAGTCATATTTCCTAGTATATCACACTTATTCCTTTGACAAGAGGTCTAGCTCGTGGCGAATCTCAGCAAGAATATCGGCCGGAATAGGGATCGTATCGCGCACGGGGCTGACCCCAGGATAGCGCCACGCGGTGATGACCACCTTTCTCCCCCTCATGGAGTCTTGTCGATACATCACCCAGATCTCTGTTGGCTTTTTAGGAGTCCCCGCCTTCTGCATAACGCCTACCGCCCCCGGGACTACACTCTCTTCCATACGTGCAGGAGAACGCATCACCCGTTTCACGCGATCAGCCGAAAGCGCATAGTGCTGCATCTTGCGCACCACGTGTGCCGTCCATCGATATTTGGCATCATTTTTAGGAAGATTAAAACGCATACTACCACTCTACCCCTTTTACTCCCTTTTTTCCGTCTTGATAGGGATGTTTTATTTCTTTTATCTCACTCACAATATCAGCACGATCAATTAGTGATTGCGACGCATCGCGACCTGTGAGCATAAGATCCATGCCCTTGGGGAGCGCATCGACAAGAGCTTCAACTTCTGCGAGTTCAAGGAGTCCGAGCGCGAGCGCGTTGTGTACTTCATCTAAAATAAGCATGTCCCACGCACCGCTTTCCATTTCTGTGCGCGCGAGTGCAAGACCGGCGCGAGCGGCTTCAATATGTTCTTCACGCGGTAGCGTATCTCCTAAGATACCTACAAACCCCTTCCCTGTTTTTATGATTTTAAAATCGGGCGCAAGGCGTTGAAATGATTCGTCTTCACCCGAGCGCCATGGTCCTTTAATAAACTGCACCATGAGCACTTTGCGGCCATCGCCAACGGCGCGCAATGCCTGCCCCAGCGAGCTTGTGGTCTTGCCCTTTCCATTCCCCGTAATGAGCAAAATCATGTGCCGCAATCCTAGCATAGAGCCCACAAACGGTCACGAAAAAAGAAACGGCTCCGCCCACTATGAGTGGACGAGGCCTTCACGTACACCGGCGCAGGCTCTAGTCGTGGAACCCGCACATCAGAGCGGCGCGTTCTGCCGGAGTGAGCTTCGCGAGAGCCTTCTCTCGAAGCTTTGCCTCGGCTTCGGGGTTCTTGCTGATCTCGACGATCTGCGGAGTAAGAACGTAGCGGCCATCCGACAGCTTCAGAGCGAGCGTAGGCTTCACTTTACCGTCAGGACCCGAGTACCCGAGCCCGCTCGCGCCGAGTACCGCATCGTGATGCGTGAGGTGATACGAAGCAACGTAACTTCCTTCGTACGTTTCGGCAATCGCAGCGAAGATGGTGACAACTTCGGCAACCACTTGGTCGCCTTCAGCGAGTGGCTTCTTCTTCTCTTGGTCCATTTGAGCCTCCGCGCATGATGTACCACGATTTCAAAACACACGCAAGAATACATAGATGATCTAGATAATTAAAGAAATAACGTGCGATATTCCCCTGAAGACCATTCGGAGCCCGAGCGGGCAGGGTGTCTCCGTAAGGAGACGAGCGAGGGCGAGTGAGACCGCGCGGTCCCGCTGGGACCGCGACGGGAGTCGGAAGGGGGATGTCGCACGGATTTCGGGGGATTCTGCGCAACATAAAACACCCCTTGCGGGGTGCTTTATGACTAGTTCTTAGTAGGACGAGCGACGACCTCCACCGAAGCCACCTGCTCCGCCTGCGCGGGGTGGGCGTGCTTCCATAGGGCGTGCTTCGTTGACGGTGAGTGCGCGGCCATCGAGTTCCTTACCGTGCCACATTTCGATTGCCTTTGCAGCCTCGTCATCCGAGCTCATCTCCACGAAACCGAAGCCCTTGGAGCGGCCGGACATCTTATCGATGATGACTTGAGCTGAAGCAACTGTTCCAGATTGCGCGAACGCATCACGGAGAGTGCTGTCAGTCGTATCATACGACAAGTTACCTACATATAAACGCTTTGCCATACTGTGCGCGTTTTCCGATCGTCTTCTTCTTCAGAAGGCCTCAGAAAACACGAATTGTTTTTTATTACCGTAGGGTTGACCTTCTCGTCGAGCCCCCTACGTAATCGCAGGCTGCTACCGCGAGAGTTCCTACACAATCCCCAGTATATCACGAACGGCGACTTTACGCAAGCGCCTCTTTTTGGACGCGGCGGGCCTTATCGCGTTCTGTGCGAGAAAGATAGCGTTTTCGCATGCGAATACGCTCTGGGGTAAGCTCTAAAAGCTCATCATCTTCGATGAAATCAAGGGCCTGCTCCAAGCTCATCAGCACTGGAGGCGCCAGGATAGTAACCCCATCGGAGCTCTTCGAGCGCATGTTGGTAAGCTCTTTACCCTTTGTCACATTAATCTCTAAATCTTCACGGCGACTGTTGAGACCAACAATCATGCCTTCGTATACTTTTTCACCAGGGCCCACAAAGGTACTTCCGCGACCTTGCGCGACTTCGAGTCCAAAAGCGACCGCCTGTCCCGCTTCTGATGCGATAAGCACACCATTGCGATCGCGTGCGAGCGCTTCTCCTACTGGGCGAAATTCAGAGAACATTGTGTTCATTACGATCGTCCCCTTCGTAGCGGTCATCAAAATGTTACGCAAACCAAGGAAGGCACGCGTTGGCATGAGATACACCATACGGCTATAGCCGTTGTCGTGGTTGATAATGTTCGTCAGCTCTGCGCGACGCTTGCCGAATTCAGTAGTGATCGTGCCTACATACTCTTCAGGGACATCAACAGTAACCTCTTCTACAGGCTCCTTGAGCACGCCGTCCATTTCTTTAAAAATAACTTCTGGCTTTGACACCTGCATTTCGAAACCTTCACGACGAAGCGTCTCCAAAAATACTGAGAGGTGTAATTCTCCACGGCCCGAGAGTACATATTCACCATTTCCCAAAGGATTCAAACGCATACCTACGTTCGTTTCGAGCTCACGCTCAAGACGCTCACTGATCTGGCGAGATGTAACAAATTTCCCCTCCTGCCCCATGAACGGAGACGTGTTTGGGCCTAGGGTAATACGGAGGGTTGGCTCCTCAATAGCAATGCTGGGAAGTGGTTCTGGGTTGGATATGTCAGTGATAGTCCAACTGATGTGCGCTTCGGGAACACCGGTCACTGCAATGATATCTCCCGCGAAAGCTTCCGTTACCTCAGCTCGCTTGAGGCCTTGAAACACAAACACTTTTTCAATGGTGCTTACGTGCTGCTTACCTGTGGCGTCGATAATAGCGACGCGCTGGCCCGCACGGGCTGTGCCGCGAGCAAGGCGACCGATTGCATAGCGGCCTTGATACGTATCACGATCAAGTGCGGCAACCAGCATTTGCAGCGTGCCCGATACATCGGCTTTCGGAGCTGGGATGTGCGCGACGATTGCATCAAACAGGGGCACAAGGCTCCCTTCGCTTTGGCGTTCCTCTGCGGTTGGGACGTGATCCCACGCCTTACCCTCACGACCGATAGCATACACGATAGGAAAATCGAGGTGGGATTCGTTGTGTGCAAGCTGCAAGAACAGGTTCGTGGTTTCATCAATAGTACGAGGAATATCTGCGCCTGGTTTGTCGATTTTATTGACCACCACAATAACCTTTAAGCCAAGCTCGAGCGCTTTCTTTAATACAAACTTTGTCTGTGGCATGGGGCCTTCTTGCGCATCCACAAGAAGGATAGCGCCGTCTGCCATGTTCAGCGTGCGCTCTACTTCGCCTCCGAAATCAGCGTGGCCTGGAGTGTCTACAATATTAATTTTGGTATCACCGTACATGACGGCCGTGTTTTTGGCGAGAATAGTAATACCACGCTCACGCTCAAGCTCATTTGAATCCATAATGAGGTCTTGGCTCAACTCCTCTGCTTTTGCGTGGAAAGTGCCAGCCTGCTTAAGCAAAAAGTCCACGAGCGTCGTTTTGCCGTGGTCAACGTGTGCGATGATAGCGATGTTGCGAATTGGTTGCATTTCGAATAAAAAACCGCCGCGGGCGGGTCTTGCCAATACGAACTACAGTATACCATACTTCTTGAAAAAGACGAGGGGGCGTGTCCTATGCCCCCTCTCCTGAGCCTAACCCTTTCGGATCGCGTGCGTCAGTAGCCCAACCCCGCACACGAAACATGCAAGTGCAACCGTGTTGGAAAGTTGCAGGTCGCATGCGATGAACATGCCAAGGCTGAAGCACACGAGACCGAAGCCAAGAACGCCACGTCGCTTGTAGAGCGCAAGCTTCATATCCCCACCTCCGCGCGTCTAGTATGCCAGAAGTCTGCTAGAGCGCAACTTAGCTCTTTTTAATGTGATCCAGGGCGTACTGCCACGAGCCGCCTACCTTTTTCCCTGGGTTGAAGATATTGTGCGGGTCGAATATTTCTTTTGTGCGACGGAACAGCGCATAGACCTGCTTCCCATACATCTCTTCGACAAACGGCGTGCGGATAATGCCGTCGTTATGCTCTGCGGTAATAGAACCGCCAAACTCGCGCACCAACGTATACACCTTTGATGAAAGCTCTTGAATGGCAATTTGTGTTTTAGGATCTTGCAGCTTCATGAGAGGAATAATATGAAAATTGCCGTTTCCAATATGCCCCACCATTGAGTAGGTGAGTTGATAGGGCTCAAGCATTGCAGTGAGTTGTGGCAAAAAATCTGCGAGGCGTTCTGACGGAACAATAATATCATCGATAAAAGGCACCGTTTGTCGTCCACGGATGTGGTGACGTAGTAGATTAAAGCTCTCGCGCCGAATCGTCCAATATTTCTTTGCCTCGTTCGCACTCTGTGTCATGCGCGTGCGAATACCAAGGGAGCGCAGACTCTTTTCTGCAGCCTGTGCGGGTGCGAGTGCCTCTGCGTCGGTGTCACCAGAGAACTCAGCCAACACCACTAAGCGTGGCACGCCATGCGTAAGAAGCATCCACGCCTCCGGAATAAATTGGAGCCCCAGCGAAATAATATTGCGCGCACCTAAGAGCTGGACAAATTCCGGCATGAAGCGCAGCGCCAGCATAAACGTCTTATCATCATAGGATTCAAGGCTCTCTGGCGCATGCGCACGAAGCGCACCCACAACACCAGCCACGTCCGCGAGGTTGTCGATGAACGAAACGAGCAGTCGGCTAAACGGTTTTGGCTTTATGAGATCAAATGTTGTTTCGGTAATGATGCCCAGCGTCCCCTGAGCACCCACCAGCACTTTTGCGGGATTAAATGTTTCACCATCCCACACGCGCCACAGTTGATACCCTGAGGAATTTTTTGAAACCTTTGGACGTGCCTGCGCGATGAGATCTGCATTGTGCGTCACGAGCTCATACAGAGCACGGTAGAGATCGCCTTCAAAGTTTTTTTGCGTAAGCTTCTCCTGAAGCGCATCCCCCTTTATGGGACCAAGTTCATATTCGTTTCCATCAGAAAGCACAGCACGCACTGAATGCACGTAGTCTGCTGTTTGGCCATAGGTCAGACTCTTTTCTCCTCCTGCATTATTTGAAACCATACCTCCTATAGCACATAGCTCTCGCGATGCGGGATACGTTGGCATGATAAGTCCATGAGCCAATGTTACTTTTTCAAAGTCACGATAAAAAACCCCCGGCATTGCCGTTGCTTGATTGCCGCGCACCACGGGCGTGGCACGAAACCCTGGCTTCATATCAAGGACAATAGATGAAGAAAGGGGTCCGCCGCTCATGCACGTTCCTGCGGCTCGAGCGGTCAAAGAAACTCCTGCATGCTCCCGTGCATACTGCACCAGCTTTTGTACATCAGCGCTATCGCTCGGAGCTACAACAACCTCGGGCATCACTTGAAAAATACTCGCATCGCGACTTGCGATTTCACGAGATTCAGTATCAGTGGCAACGGTACCGCGCACAAGTGAACGGAGGTCTTCAGCGAGCATGGGAAGAATCTTGCCGCCAAGGACGGACAGTCGCTCCCGCGACTACCATACTTGCCGCAACAAGTACAAGATTTTTTATAACAAATTCCCCTTCGACAGTCAGCGCAAAGAGTGACTCGCGCATAAACAGCGCTGGAGCAGATGCGAGGGCGATAAATGTTCCCAACATCTCTATCCAAAGCAACGCGAACACGAATCGCAACGCACGCTTGGTGAGTAAACCAATCCCCACAACAATTTCAAAGAGGCCGAGAATGACCAAAAACTGCTCTAACGGAAGGAGTGTGTATGCGCTCTGTACCACATATCCAACAGGAGACATACCAAGAACCTTTAAGAGGCCGAACCATAGAAACACGATACCGAGAGATATTCGCAGCAGAGACACGCCGTAGCGTTGGAGCCACTGCAGAATTTGCGCATCAATAGATTGCAGGAAGGCGTTATGCATGCGGTTGCGTAGGCGACTCTGTGTCATTCTCGTCGGGCGCGTCTTTCTTCTCCTCCAGTGCATGGGGCACTGATGGAGCGCGTGGTTCGCGTTGCAATACAATAATACCCACCACAATAAAGAGTACCGGCCAGATCACCGACCACTGAAACCATGCGAGTGAAAAGAACTCACGCAAGAAGGCAAGCGCACCCAAGGCGATGAACCCAACGCCTAAGAGCGTGCGGCGCTTGAGAATTTCCCGCTCACGCGCGCGCAAACGATCTGCAACGTCTTGAGCCCCAGAGCGCACTTCTTCAACAAAAGCGTGGACACGATCTTTCAAGGGCTCGCCCATACCGTGTTCTGCGTCTTGGAGTGGCAAGATGAACATGAGCGCAAGATAGAGCAAGACGGTAAACCCAAAATCACCCACAACTGCGAGGATAATGAAGAGGAGGCGGATAAAAACAGGATCGAGATCAAAATACTCGCCCAACCCGCCCGCGACTCCACCGAATATTTTATTGACTCGCGACCGACGTAATGGTTGATGATTACTCATATTAAGATGCTATTGTGCGTTTGAGCCAAATGGCGCGGTACCATACCATCGCGATACCACCGAATACCGCGCACCGCATTGCCAATTGCGCCAGCCCGCCAAGCACTGGGATAAAGCCGATAACGCCTATAGTGAGTATACCAAGAGGAATAGTGTACCACGCGATTGCGCCAAGAGGTTCTTTCCTTATGAGGTGCATGACAATAGTCCCCCATGCGACGGGAGCGAGTAATGACGTGACGACCCAGAAGAGCGCGTACATAAGTACCGCCATAACACTTATCGGAAGGCCGACAAGGATGATGGCGCACAAAAGGGCACCCAATGGAATGAGAACAATGGCTCCGATGCCACGCACCACAGACCAACCCTTGCCCGCGAACGTTGCGTGCAGAATATCATGAGTGATGCGCGGAAATACATAAACAAATGCGTACGCCGCCACAAGCCACATGAGTACCTTCAGCGCTATGAGAGCGCCGAAAAGCGCGCCCGCAAGCGCGACAACTGTTTTCTCATCGGGAAGCGCGGCGGCACTGCGAGTATAGATCACCTCTTGTGCTAAGCGCGCGGACGGGTCAACCTCCGCAGGGCGAGGGCCGCGATACTCGATGCGTTGCCCAAGCACCGCACCCGCACCTATAGCAAAACGATCAGCCCTCACAAACACCGGTCCATCAATAATGCCATTCACGGTCATATTCCCTCCTGTCATACGAAGACCGCCCATCACGCGGCCGTCGATGGTAATCGATCCTCCGGCCGCAAGCACGCTCCCAGAAATAGTTGCATCGCGTGCAATGTGTACCTGTCCACCAGCGATAGCAAGGTCACCCTTCACTACTCCCGTGATAACGGTCGTGCCCCCAAGAATGCGGATGTCATCGCCGACCGTTCCTGCGATTGTGACGGTGCCGCCAGCAGCAAGCACATCATCACGAACAGCGCCGCCAATACTTACCGTACCGCCGACAACCGAAACATCACCGTTCACCGTCGCGCTCACGCTCACCGTACCGCCGACTCCATATACATCTTCATTCACTGGCTGAAGTGGCGCAAGAACATATGACTCGCCAGCTCCTATTGTGGCAGCTATTGCAGAGTACGGGACGAAAAGAATCGCGAGAGCGCTTACGAAGATAAAAAATCGTTTCATATACCACCCATTGTACGCCACGAAACGGCGCAACTCAATACACAGCCTAGGCCTCAGTCCTCAGATGACGATAGTGTTGACTCCACACCGCAAGCCAAACACCAAAAAGAAGCGAGGAGGTGAGCGCTGATCCCATGCAGTAGATGCAAATAGCGTCGATGATAAAAAGCTGAAGCACAATAAGATAGAGCGTAAACACCATGCCTATAGGGGTTACAAAGAGCGCAACAGAGAGCGGCGCCGATGTTCTCTTATGGAAGCTGACGAGTGCAGAAATCACAAAAAACGCGTAGTAGAACGCACCGAGTAAGGCAACGGGGATCGGCCCGATAGCCGCGTAGGCACTCGAAGTTACCGTTTCACAGCCCTCAAGAATACTGCAGGGCGGAACTCGGTTTATAAAGTGCATCAGTGTAAGGTAGAACGCATCGAGAAAACCGAGAAAGGCGATAATGATTACGGAGCCGACAATAGCGCGCGAAACCGTTGGCGCCTTTTCTGCATATGCGTGATAGGTACGAATGATGTTATTCATAACGAAGTGCTTCCATGGGACTCTTGAGTGCAGCCTGGCGTGCGGGGAAGAGGCCGAAGATAAGACCGATGCCAGCTGAAACAAGTACGCCCATTACCATACCTGAAACTGGCAAGATAAATGGCATAGCAATGCCTGCGAATGTCCGCGCCGCAAACGCAGCAAAATAACTCAGTGAGAGGCCAATAGCAATGCCGAGAATGCCCCCTGCAACCGTAAGAATAACTGCTTCGGTCAAGAATTGTAAGAGAATGTCATTGTTCTTTGCGCCAAGAGCTTTGCGTAGACCAATTTCACGCGTGCGCTCCGTCACGGAGACGAGCATGATGTTCATAATCCCCACGCCACCCACCACCAGAGAGATGCCGGCAACAGATGCGAGCAATAGCGTGAGAACGCTCGTAATGGTGCTGAATGTATCTGCGATCTCCGTTGGTGTTTGCACAAAGAAATCATCTTTTTCAGGGTCAGTAATATTGTGCATGTCCCGCAACGTTGCTTCGATGTCCTTCACCACCGCATCCATTGTTTCAGGGCTCGAAGCGGTCACGGCGATGCGTTGGATGTACGAAAAACCAAGGATATATGTTTGCGCGGTTGTATAGGGCATGACAATCGCGTCATCAAAATCAACAAATGGAGATTGCCCCTTATCTCCCAGCACACCAATCACTCGCACCGATGAATCTTTCAGTTTTATTTTTTCACCAATGGCTGTAGACGACCCAAAGAGCTCTTTGGCAACATCTTTCCCGATAACTGCAATTTGAGAACGCTCACGAACATCGTAATCATCAAACATCATGCCCGCAGAAAGATCGAGGTTATAGAGCGGCACGAGAGCATCTGTCCCGCCAAGAACAGTTGCGGTGAATGCTTCTGAGCCATACGAGGCAACTGCGGGACCAAACACAAATGGCACCACACGAGTTGCGTCAGGAACATTTGATTTCTTACGTAAGGCTTCGAGATCACGCTCTTTCAGCGAGTCGTCGAGAATGGTAAAGCCAAATCCATTTGGCCCACTCGGCTCACGACCAGGGATCACAAACACGTTTTGAGCGCCCAAGCCCTGCACTTCACCAAGAATAAGTCCTTCGGCGCTCTGCCCGATAGAGGTAACAAGCGTTATGGATGAGATACCGATCACGATACCTAAAATAGTTAAAAAGGAGCGCGACTTGTGTGTCGAGAGCCCCCGAAGCGCCATAGATAGTGTGTCGTGAAGAAGCATAAAATTACTTTTCAAATCCTTGCTCGGCGATAATGCGTCGTTTATCGATAACGCGATCTTCTTCAATCATACCGTCGCGAATGGATACCATGCGTTTTGCCGCCATCGCCACATATGATTCATGTGTGACCAGCACAATAGTGTTGCCCTGGTCATTGAGATCTTGCAAGAAGCGCATGATCACTTCACCTGAACGAGAATCTAAGCTGCCCGTTGGTTCATCGGCAAAAATAACGCGAGGAGAATTGACAAGCGCGCGTGCGATTGCAACGCGTTGCTTCTGACCTCCAGACAGTTTTGCGGCTGCAAAATCGGAACGATTCGTAAGCCCCACTAAATCCACCATCGCCTGAGCGCGCTGGGTTCGCACGGGCTCAGGAACACCAGCATAGATGAGTGGCATTTTTACATTTTCAAGAACTGACTGGCGTGGCATGAGATTAAATGCCTGAAATACAAAGCCCAGCATTTCGTTGCGCACCTGCGCAAGCTCTCCGTCAGAAAACGAAGTGAGGTTCTTACCCGCCAAGCGGTACGTCCCTTTGGTAGGGCGATCAAGACACCCCAGGATCTGAAGCAACGTTGACTTTCCAGAGCCAGAGGGGCCAACAATTGCCACAAACTCCCCCTCCTTAATAGTGAGATCAACGCTTGCCAAACCGACCGTTGTTACATCTTGTTCACGGTACTCTTTTCCAAGACCACGAACTTCGATGATAGGTGTTGCCATGCCTTTAATCAGTCACGATCACATCACCTTCTTCAAGGCCAGAGAGAACTTCTGTGCGGCCGTCGGAGCCGCGAAGTCCTGTTTCTATAGCCACCTCAAATATGCTCGCTCCTGCTCGCTCCTCAAAGAGAGGCAGCGACGCAAAGCGCTCGGGAAGATCTCCCGTGACGCGCACACGAACCAGTTTTTTGCCTTCTTTCGTAATAATATCGCGCGTAGGAACGAAGAGCACTCCTGTGCGCGCATCGGTTTGAATGTCTATGTCCGCCGTTAATCCAGGCAAGATATCATCATGCTGTTCGTCAAATTGGAGTGTCACGCGATATGTTGCGACACTCTCCTGCACTTGCGCTGCGGGATCGATGTGCACGACATGCGCAGGAATTTGGCGCTCTTGGCCGTATGCGTCGAGTACCACGCGCGCAACATCTCCGATTTGTACTTTCGTAATATCAGCCTCTGAAATGGCGGCCTCTATTTCAAATCGCGCGTCACTAATCAGCGATACTGCAGATGTTTGTGGCTGAACAATTTGTCCACGCTCTACATCTACCGAAGTAATCGTACCTGCAAAGGGAGCGGTAAGTGTAAACTTACTCAATTGCGCTTCAACGAGCGCGAGATTCGCTTGTGCCTGCTCAAGCTGTGCTCGTGCGACTTGCACGTCAAAAGATTCTGCCGGAGCCTCTCCCTGCGCAAGGCGCGTGCGCGCATCACGCACCGTATTCTCTGCCGTCACCACTGATTGGCGTTGCGTTGTCACAAGCTTCAACTGTGCCGCAACTGTATCGAGCTCTGCAGTAACTGCAGCACGATCAGTAGCAGTGGCATCAGGTGCGCTTGAAAGCCTTCCCTGCATGAGCTGTAACGCACGTTGCGTTGCTTCAAGTGAGCGCTGGACCGACTCAAGATACATGGTGAGATCGTCGCTATTCTGTGCCGCAGTAATCTGCCCGCGAAGACCTCCGGTTAAGGAGAGGAAATACCACGCCTGCGTGCGCCCAAGGTTCCCTTCACCTATCAGCATCTGCAATGCGGTTGATTTCGCATCTGCAAGAGGGCCGGCATCAACACTTGATCCTGCGAAATAGGTATATTGAATATCGGTAAACGTTTCAAAAGAGTTCAAAGCCGACTGCACTGCAGTTGAAAGGATGCTATAGGTCCCGGAACCTTTCGTCTCTGAAAGAGTACGCTCTGCATTCGCGAGCGTTGTTTTAAGTACGTCAATATCTTCGGTACGCTTTCCTGCAAGCAATTGATCAAGCTTTGCTTGGGATGCTTTTACAGTGGCTACTTCACGTTGACGTTGCGCAATCAGTTCGCCGCCATCTATACGTACGAGTACCTGGCCAGCGCGAACAGCGTCACCAACTCCGACGGGAATGCTTATCACCCGCCCTGACCGCTCAAATGCGAGATCCACTGCCTCAGCAGCTTCTACGCGTCCCGTCACGCTTACCTCTTGAACAATATCACCACGCTGCACCACCAAAAGGCCAGCGTTGCTCTCTTCCTCCCCGCCGGATATAAGAGAAAGTACAATAAAAGCACCAATAATACCTGCGAGAGAACGCCACGGATGATGCTTCATCCACGGCCACAATGCTTGGAAAAACCCACGCATACGAGAGAGAAATACAGTAAACATAGGATGCGAAATATACAAAAAAAAATCAGCTTACGTCAACGCGCCGCATGCGCCTCAAGTACAGTAGAAACCAGAGCATCTGAACCCTTCTGCCCCTTGTAAACCGCCGCAATACACTCGAGAAATGGGAGCCGTATATGTGCTTGCTGCGCAGACGAGTGCATAGAGAGGAGCGCACGAATGCCCTCACTGCCCGCTGGGATATCTTCACCGTCAGCAAGTGCTCTTCCAATGCGTGCGTGGCCCGTATCGCCGCTAAAAGCTGTGGCGATCAGATCCGCAACACTCGCAGTGAAAAGCGCGTGATCATCGCGCGATGGTGCAAATACATCCATCTCGTGAATAGCGCACGCACTCGCGAGTCCAGCGACATTCCATCCCGCGAGAGCGCGCACGGCACTCACGCCGATTGCGTACACATTTTTGAGCGCATTGCGACGTGCAACAACATCAATCTGTTTCGTCCACGCAACAGTGATACCACCGGTCGCCAGAGATGCTCGCACGGCGATCGCGGTACTTTCTTCATCACTACCAACTATAAGCATGGTTGGGGCGCCCGCACGCACTTCTTCAGCAATACATGCACCACCAAGAATTCCCCAAGCACGATGCTTCACGAATATGCGTGCAGCAATTTCATCGGGGCGCCTATCGCGATCGATACCTTTTGTAGCAATACAAATCGCCGCACTCTCCGGAGTACATGACGCCACAGTTTCTAGTGCGCCAACAAGACCACCCGACGGCACACATACATACACAAGCTCTGCTGCTGCAAGTGCTTCTTCGCATGTTGCGTGCGTGCGGGGTTTCGTCGGCGTCGCGTCCCAGAGAGAGAGCGCATGCTCGCCAGCCCGCACAGCGTGTGCGAGAGCGCTTCCCAACTCCCCCGTACCAATAATAGTAACGCGCATAAATAAGGAGACCTTGCTCTTCCTCCTAGTATACCACTACACTACAGCATGCCTGATGATATCCTCGCCCCATACGACTACACCCTTCCCGAAGAGCTCATCGCGAAGCGGCCAGCGTCACCACGTGACGCCGCTCGCCTTCTTGTCTATACCGCGGCACAGAAAGGTATAACCGATACCATCTTTTCTCGTATAGAATCCTTTCTGCCCCATGACGCGCTTATAGTCCTCAATGATACGCGCGTGCTCCCCGCGCGCGTACATTTCACGAAGAGTACGGGAGGAGCCGTTGCACTTCTCTATATCTCTCATACAGACAGCGCATCTCTCTGGTGGTCACCAAAGCCGCTACGCCCGGGCGAAAAGCTTAGTTGCGGCCCATATTCTCTCTCGGTGATCGAACGCTCTCCGGATGGCTACACCTGCTCACTCCCAACAGCTCCGGAAGAACTATTCACTTTTTTGGAAACATACGGTACCACCCCACTTCCTCCCTATATAAAAAACACGCCTCTCTCAGAAGAAGAGGCGCGTACTGAGTATCAAACAGTATTTGCACAAACGCGAGGATCAGTAGCTGCGCCGACAGCATCACTCCATTTCACGCCAGAGTTACTTCATACCATTAAAAAAACGCATGAAGTTATTTCCGTCACTCTGCACGTGAATCGTGGCACATTCGCACCAGTAAGCGAATTGCAGCTCGCCCAAAACGCACTGCACAGCGAGTGGTATCACGTGAGTCAGCCAGCTATCAATGCAATTCGCACTGCGCGAGATACCGGGCGACCGATCATCGCCGTGGGCACAACCGTTATCAGGGTATTAGAAACAATTGCACGCGATGAGCGATGGGAAGCACACAGCGGTACGACAGATATCTTTATTCGCCCGCCACAGCGCCTCCAGCTTGTCACCGGATGCGTGACAAATTTTCATGTGCCACGCTCCAGTCTTTTAATGCTGATTGCGACTATGACGGGACGAGGTGAGCTCATGCGCATCTACACGCACGCAATTGCAGAACACTATCGTTTCTTCTCGTTTGGAGACGCCATGCTCATTCTCCCTTAGAGAGTTGGGGCTGGAGAAAGTGTCGGGGATGGGAACAGCGCATCACGAATAGGAATCAGTTCTGGAAGCAATGCAACGCCAGCGCGCTCAAGGAAGAGAATATGCTCACGAGCCTCATCGATACGGCCTGTCTGCGCTGTTAGTAGTGCGAGACCTTGATGCGCGAATGAGTACCACGGATTGATGGCAAGCGCCTGGCGCCAAAGTTGTTCCGCCCCCGCTTCCTTTCCTTGGAACAAAAGTGTGATCGCGAGATTGTGATACGCGGGAGGAAATCCTGGGTTTCGCTCTATCTCTTTAGCAAATGCATCTTGCGCGGCAGGAATATTATGCATAAACAGATATACAGACCCAATGTTGTTCCACACACGCTTTGCTTCTGGGTGTAACGCGAGTGCGCGTTGGTGTAAAAAGAGTGCTTGTCCTACATTGCGCTTGCGGAAAAATTCTGTACCGAGACCGTCTTGTGCGCGAGCAAGGCCAGGAGATTGCGCAGCGGCAAGCGTCCAATACGTTTCGCTATCTTTAAACGCCGGCAAACGCTGTACCGTGTGAAAAGCGAAGAACACTGCAACGACAACCAGCGCTCCACGTGCAATCATGAGTGGCTTTCGCGGGAGAAGACGCACTAAACTAAGCGCTGCGATCATAATGCCTACCATTGGCATGTAGAGGCGATTCTCGAAAAAGACCTGGCGCGCAGTTGGCTCGTTCGTCACGAGCGACGGAAGCAGAAAGAGCACAAACCACACGAATCCAAATTGTGCGAGCTGTGTTTTCTTTCGAAAGACAATAATGGTGATAAGCGCACCGAGCGCCAACACGCCACCAATGATCATATTCGTAGGATCGCCCGTTGGCATAAGCGCTAAACGAACAGGAACCACTGCTTTCGTGATGTATTCCAAAAAGGCACCGCCTGATCGCAGTACAGAGAGGATCGCCTCACCAAAGGAAAGTGTTTGAACATGTGCCAGTGCTAATGTACGAGCGATGGCGTAGAGTATCCAACCACCAACCCAGACAATGCCTTCTGAAAGTGTGAACGCAGTGCGCCAATGCCAGCGACGCACTAGTACCACGTACGCATAGGCGACTAGTGGCAACACCACGGCGTATTCTTTCGCACCGAGCGCAATGATCCAGAATAGTGCGTGCGCAAAAAGATACCAGCGCTTCTGCGTGTGGGTATAGCGAATAAAGAACCAAAAACTCGCCAAGAGAGGAATAGCAGCGAGAATGTCATTTCGCCCAGGCACCCATGCCACTGCGGGCACCAGTGCAGGATGCGCGGCAAATGCGAGTGCGCCACCGAGCGCGGCCCATGGACCGAAACTCAACGCGCGCAACACGGCAAGTACAAGCAGGGCCCCCATAGCATGGAGCGCGATGTTCATACCGTGGTACCACAGTGGACGCTCGCCAGCGATATGCGCATCTACCATGAAGGAGAGCGTTTGCACGGGACGATAGAACACCGAGCGACCAAAAGGATACGCCGTATCAGTTGTAAACGCTTTTGGTACGTTTTCTATACTCTGTAAGAAACTTTGACGATCAATAATCAGTTCATCTTCATCAAAATGAACAAAATTAAAACGAAGCGCCTGCGCATAGAGTGCGCAGACACATATGAGAAGCACAGCAACCTGTACCTTCCCTGAAGGCAAGTACCGCATGGATTTTTACTCTAGCATGGCGTCCTAAAAAAGCAATAAAAAATGAACGCCCCCACGATCTCTCGTGGGGGCTGGGGTTGTTCTCGGCTACCGCGCTAGCGGTAGCCGGCGGGCAACCCCTTCTCGGGGCTCCAGGCACCCAGCTTCTCGCTGGGCCGGAGCCAGGGGGCCGCGGGGGCCGCCTGGTGCGTGCCCCGCGTGATGCACGCGGGGGTACGGCGCGTCGGCTTGTGAACCATAGTTCACCTCCTGTCTTTAATTATAGCACGTAATAGTATAAAAGTCAACTCCTCTTTACGGGCGGTTTACGAGGAGAGAAAAGGGGTTTAATGCCTCTCGGCGCAGATACATCCCTAGGTGAAGGTGCGGTGGTGTTGTCACCGCATTGCCCGTATTACCCACAAATCCAATCACTGTATCAGTGGTCACCCACTGCCCTGCCGCTATACCTTCGGCAGATCTATCGAGGTGAGCGTAGTAATAGCGAAGTCCTCCCGCACCAGCGATCCACACTGTGTTGCCGCCCAGCTCTCGATCTTCTTGAACGCGCACAACGTATCCCTTCGTTGCAGAAAAAATAGGCGTTCCACGAGATGCAAAAATATCTTGCCCTTCATGCCCGCGATCTTCACCGCGAGGCGCACCCCATGTATCGCTCACTTGGCGCACTGAAACGCCATAGACAGGCATCACCAACACTGCATCAGGTTCCTGCGCGCTTAAGCGTGCAAGCTTCAAAGGAAACGTGATACGGAATAAAAAAGAGTCTATATACTCTGCAATGCGTAACGTAGCGTCGGGATGCGTTTCAGGAAAGCGTACTATAAAAAACGCGCCCCAGATAAGCGCGACTACAGCGATACAGGTACCAGCAAAAAGAATGAACCGTTGCTGCATGTCACAGTATTATAACGTACGGCTGTCATATGCCCAATGAAGAAGCGCCTGGCGCTGTTTCGGACGGCATGTAACATCTCCCGCCTTGCAGTTTTTGCGCACTTGCGCGACGTGGCGCCGAATTGCCTTCCAGCGCTTGATCTGCCGTGCATCTTCTTCTGGCATGCGACGGCCCATATAATACCGACAGTACCACTGAAACCACCCGCGAGGATCATCGGGGTGGATCCACCCCTTCTTCTGCCAGACAGAAAGCGGTTGGCTCGCCCGAACCTTAAAAAAGTTTATCGAGGGATCATGCCTTTCGGGAGAAAGCTTCGCGTGCATGAACCAATCTGCAGGAAACTCATCACGACAATCGGTCATGTATTTTCCTCCAAAGACACCAAGTGCGAGCATCTCCTTTGGCGAAAGGCCTGGCGTAAAAACGGGATCAAACTGTTTGCCCATTGGCGCAACGCACCCATATGAATACCCGCGTTGCATTTTGTCATGCACAACAATCATGCGCTTGGAGACCATACTCACTATTGGAAAGCGACAGAAAAACTATACATCCCCATAGCACAGACACCGCGCATAGTCGTGCCGGGAGTCTGCGCTGGAACAGGAATACGCGTTTCACCAGACATTGGCAGGTTCGCACGATACTCGAGAGCTGGAATAGTGAGGGCGCCTGAACAGTCAAAAGTCCCCTGAGTTATTACGTTAAAGACAGTTGGTAGATTCGCAGATGCCATGGTCTGACGCGGAGCATAGCCACCCTTCGCATAAATAGTAACCACCTGCACGCCATCAACGACGGCCACATTGTTCTCGTATGATTGGTTATCCCCGCGCGAGAAAAGAAGAGAACCCGCTACTAATGCTATCGCGGCCACCATGGCGCCAATAATTAATTTCATAACAGTGTATCGAGTGTAGCACGACAACCACTAAAAGCCGAGGATCGGTGGCAGTACACCGAGGGCAACCATGCTATTGATCGCGTTTAGGATGCCGAAGAATAATACGACCAGCCCAGCGGTTTTAAAGAAAACGCTCGACTGCTTCTTTGTACGCACCCCCAGAGACCCGAAGCTCAAGAGCGCCAATACTGGCAACGTACCGAGCGCAAAGAAAAGCATAGTGAGCCCACCCGCCATAAACCCTCCCACAGATAACGTATAGATCTGCATTGACTGTGTAAAACCGCACGGCAAGAAGAACGTTGCAACACCCGCAACAAGGGGAAAGATGGAGCTGTGGAGAGCCCGCGTTTTTTGCACCGATGCACCGAAGAATGCTGGAAGTGACGGTTGTAGTTTACGCGCCCAAGGAAATACATCAAGTAAATTAAGTCCGAGGATCATGAGCACCAGCGCTACGATCATCCCCAAGAGGAACGTCCCCGTAGCTCCGAGCTGGAACGATGCGCCAACCATACCGATCACACCCCCAAGGACAAAGAAGGAAATAAGGCGCCCTACATGAAATAGAAGCTGCGGTCGCATCTTCTCACCCTCTTGAGCAAAGTGCGTTGAGAGCGAGAGCACGAGGCCACCAACGACCGCCATACATGTTGAGATAGATGCGATAGCACCAATAAGAAATGCGGTGCCATACCCTACCTCTGATGCATTTACCCAATTCACCACTCCCATACTCTGTAAAAGAATAAACACTCCAACAAAGATACCCGCGAATGGGAGCGCGAGCGCAAAATCACCCCATCGCGCCTGGTGCGCTTCCTGAACAAGCGAAACGGTGTATCCATGCGGTTGCATCACCGCAGTAAGGTCTTCGGCGATATGCTGCGGTTGCTTGTCACCGAAATCACCGGTAACGGTAATAGTCTTTGTATCAAGCGATGCACGTATGTGTGAGACTTCAGGCAACTCCCCTATAAGCGTTTCTGACAAAGCAGCGCAAGATTTGCAACGCATGCCATTAAGGTGAAATGTGTATGTACTCATTTTATTTTCGCTTCAAACGATATACGGTTAATATCTCTTCCTGCGCCTTCTGTGTCTGCCCTGCGCGGATTTGCTCTACGACACAGGTGTTTAAATGCCCCTCCAGCAATAGGTCTTCGACGCGAGAAAGCCCCTGTTTTACGGCCGATGTTTGCGCAATAACGTCGATACAATAGACGCCCTTCTCCACGAGGTCTTGCAAGCCACGCACCTGACCTTCAATAATTTTGAGGCGGCGTACTATAGAATGTATGTTTGGTATGCGTGTCATAGATACGGTGTATGAAAAGTGAGGGATGAGGCCGTATAAACGACCCCACCCCTCGTGTTAGGGAGCAGCTCGAACGAGAGCTACTCCCTGGTACCGCAGCCCTCTTCGCAGTGGGCCACGGCCCGAAGGAACCACTTGCAGCGCATGGTGCACCTCCTTTCACATTCCAGTATACCCCCCTGGGGTATCTATGTCAATAGGCTGTTCAGTTGATAAATGCTCCAGTTTAGATATGCCGCAAAACTCACCCACGCGATGTAGGGCACAAGCAAAAGCGTCGCAGTGCGTGAAATAGGGTAAAACGCACGCATAGTTGCAAGAATCGCAATGATTAAAAAGAGAATCTCAATGAACGCGGCCCCGGGATTTCGCAGGCCAAAAAACACAATGGACCAGAGCGTATTAAGCCCGAGCTGAATAAGAAAGATGCCGAGCGCTACACGAACATCCTGCCGACGCATTCCCCTTTCCCACACCAACCATACTGCAATGCCCATGAGAAAAAAGAGGGTGACCCACACGGGGCCGAACACCCAGCTTGGCGGCGCGAACGCTGGCCTTAAGAGATACACGTACCAGCTCGAGATGGCATTCACCGTAAAGAACGATCCGAGAATTCCAGCGAGTTGAGAAGCGCTAATAGTAATAACGAGTCGGAGAAATGAGTTACGCTTCATTACACACTAGTATACCACTGAATATGCTACAGCACATAAGAAAACACAAAAACCGCGCAGTGCGCGGCTCTCATGAGTGTAAAAACGTTATTTCGATTTCTTTGTCTTGCGTGCGGCAAGCATTGCGTGCTTGATCGCCATGCGCTTACTCGTCTTGTGAGAGCGAGGTTTATTTTTAAGTGAATTGTGCCCAAGGGCGCCACGTCGTTTTGCCATAGAAAAGCATCATACGGTATTTTCCAAAAAATTACCAGTATAAAAAGATGGGGGCCCACAGTAATGGTATTAGTAGCACCACGGCTGCGTGGAAGTGATTCATTGACACGGGTGGCATGCGGCGCACAATGGAAGTACTGTGGTCATCTCAATCTCAAAACGCACAATCACACTCTTACTCATCGGCTTTGGTATTGTTACATATTTCACCACTCAGTTCTGGCCGCTACCAGAGACTCTCTTATTAGACGTACCTTTCACTAACCAAGCTCCGACGGGCATGTGGGACCGCAACGAAGACTGTGAAGAAGCAAGTATTGCGATGGCACAAGCATATCTCTCCGGCGACACGGAAAATCTACTACCATCTGCGGGGGCAACGTCCTATATCAGTAGGTTGCGCGCATGGAAACAGGCAAATATTGGCTACAATGCCGACACTGGCGCATATGCAACCTCTCGTATGGCGGAAGGTGCGTTTGGTATTACCGTGAAGCAAATTCATAATTATACCGAAACTGATCTGAAGCGTGCGCTAGCTAAGAACCACGTTGTGCTATTACCGATTGATGCACGCATGCTGGGGGCGCAATCGTATACGAACTCCGGTCCCACCTACCACATGGTTGTTGTGCGAGGATACACCGCCACCCACTTCATCGTGAATGACCCCGGTACCACAGGTGGCAATGGCGTAGAGTATTCGTTTGACACCCTTTTTGCAGCAGCAGCGGACTGGAATAATGCTGCAAAAATTATGGACTCGACAATCAAGGTCGCCCTTATCCTTTCTTGATGAAGTGAAGCTATATACAGTCCCCACATATAAGCGCACACTATAGGAGAGTAAGGAAGGTCATTAACATCTTAACTATATGGATTCATCATACAGCTCTTCGACCACGAAACCCATATACCGAGGTACTCAAATTATCTGGTATGTGTTCGGGACAGTAGAGATACTGCTCGCATTTCGGTTTGTTTTGAAGCTACTGGGGGCCAACCCCGGCGCCGGATTTACAAATGCGGTGTATAACATAACACACGTCTTCGTATCTCCGTTTCTCAACGTCTTTCGCGTTACCCAGGCCTCGGGTAGCACGCTCGAGTGGACAACATTACTCGCAATGCTGGTGTATTGGGTGCTGGCAGTCGCCATCATCCAACTATTCCTCATGGGGAAAACCGTATCAACACCGGAAGCTGCGGATAAATTAAACAACCAAGAAAACAAATAATATGAGCATTATACTTTGGATAGTATTCGGTGCGTTAGCAGGGTGGATCGCATCTATGGTCATGGGCACCAACGCACAACAGGGAGCAATCGCGAATATCGTTATCGGTATTCTCGGAGCTGTTATTGGAGGCTTTGTCGTATCGTCTTTTGGCGGTTCTGGATCTACGGGCTTCAATCTGTATAGCCTCCTTGTGGCGGTTCTCGGTGCAGTGATCCTCATCTGGCTGATACGATTACTCAAGCGCTAGAAAGCAGCCATGCTCTCTAACATAAAACGACCCACGTGGGTCGTTTTATTGCATTCTATATAGAAAATGTAAAGAAAAAGGGCCCCGATGCGTTGGGGCCCAGAACGACAGCAACCCTACCAGGGCGTAACACTGAGAACTCCACAACGGTGAAGCCCTCCTTCTCGGCATTCAGCCAGTTGAGCTCTCACTGGCCTGAGGCTTGAAGTCGCCTCCGTAGCTTCGGTAGCGAGTTTTCGCATTTAGGAACCTTAGCTAACGGTCTGGGTTTACGTCTCAGCGATGTGCTGCTGAAAAAAGGTACGAACGATCCTCCCTCTCGTCTCTATACGAACCAGTCCCAAAACCTCGGCTTCTGGTATGCCCTAGCTTGGGTAGAGACTTTCAGGCTGCCACGACAAGTTTAGTACACTCAGAAAAATCGTCAAGAAAAAGCGACGGTCGAAACCGTCGCCTGCAGGCCTCCTGGTTTTTACACCATCAGCCCGCCGAAGTAGCGATGCTCACCGAGCACCGTCCCGGCAGGAACAGCCAGTCTCCCTCAATGTGTAATGTGGCTCCAAAACAAGGACTACTGGATCTCCTTTCTCTTAGTAAGAACGTCTTCGGCCTTTTTAGAAAGTCCGAGGTCTCCAGTAAGATCGATTAGTTGATTATCCGATAAGAATATTAGTCCCTCGGACAACTCCGCTTCAACTTTTATTTTTTCTTCCAAGTCTTCTGAAGACACATTTTGAACATTTATCTTATCACCGGGCATGGCTTCATAGGCTCGAATAGAAGTCTTCCTTAGAAGCTCCTTATACCTTTTAAATAGCGCTTGATATTTTTTTACAGAATTTATATCCATTACTTATTTTCTTACCCACACCTGTTGTCGAGTATTAATTGTTGACCAATCATAGGCAGAAATATAGGTTTGGCTCCCTTTAAGTTTAGCTCCATTTTCTGTTAACTTCATTAAGAAAGCGCCTTTGCCCATATTATTACTATCTCTAGCCTTACTATTACACATAAGTATGGTGTCAACGAAAGTACCTTCAAACTCAAACAACTTTCTACACTTTTCACCACTAGGTTGTTTTGTTAAAAGTAACTCTCCATAAATCTTATTCCCTTGTTGGTTTAAAATTACTGTTGATTCTGAGTCCGGCCCAACCACATACTCACCTCCCTCAATCGTTGCCGCATATCCAAGCCATTCCCCACGTATATTAATACCCTTGTAAATTAAATTCTGATACCAGGGAAGTACTATTTTTCTAAAAATAGAGATTGTAAACCCAATAATAACGTAGGTTATTATACCAGCCACTACGCCCAAAAAAAGATTTACAGCTGCATAATTTATGTATGCATTCATAGAAGCCATCGGCTCCGAGTCGTAAACGACGTTAGAACTATTGCGCAACAGCAAAATCGGTATATCTACATTCCTGATTTAAGGAATTATCCTACTCTCATCAGCGCTCCTAATGCATCAGCCCAGAGTTGGTCGTAATCTTTACTTCTTGAAATAAAAATTCTTGAGCCGTCTTTCTTCATGCCCCAAATCTCCAAATCCTGTCGGATTAAAGCCATATCCTTTTGGAGTGCCAAAAGCACTGCTTCCTCTTTATCTTTTTGTCGCTGTTCTTCGGTCATTATATTTTACCCCACGGGGCTACTCACTATTATCTTTAATAGCTCATCAAGAATAAGTGGATATTCTTTTATGTTATCGCTTCCTCCTATATGCCCCTTGCCTTTTACCACAATCGTTTTAGCTCCTAACCTATCTTCGAATAAATCCTTGTTCTCCAATGGAACATATGGGTCATTATCTGAAAAAATAGCTGTTATGTGATTAATAGTATGTTTTACTTTTTCATTATTCATCGGAGTATCAAGCCACGGTTGAGCGGTTTGCTTATCTTTTTCATCATCAAAAGCATCGTCGGTAAGAGTGTACCAGCCAGCCACCGCCACAACGCCACCTACTTTTGTATGAGCTTTTTCTAAGTATCTTAAAATAGTTTGGACTCCTATGCTATGGCCAACAAAATAGGTGTTCTCGTCTGGAGTTTCGACTAGATTATCTAGAAAGGAAACCCATGTATCTATTTTGGGAGCTTCTGCCTCTGGCATTAATGGAACCTCTGCCTGTATCCCTCGTTTTTCTAACTCTTCTTCCAGCCATAAAAACCAGCACTCCTCTGGATAGCCAGCCCAGCCGTGGATGATATAGACTCGTTTTAACATAAAACCTATCTTATCATTTTTTACTCAAAAGTTCTAACGTCCACAAAGGGTCAAAGCAAAACACCGCAGAAGATGCGGTGTTTTGGAACTGCTCCGAGTCTTTGGGGGTATTAGAAAGTATTATCTCCTATCTTCAGTGCACCATAATTGATGAACTAAAGAACGGAGTAGGTCAACAAGCGGACCTGCAACGCTATCCTAGTGCGGGGATTAGCACCCTCCAGAGAGTGATAGCAGCCATAAGGAATGGCACTACCACCCCGAAGAATGCGACAAACTTCTTGAAACCGGAAGTCTCTAAAAACGCCTTGCTCCATGTCACGAACACGAAGCCGTTAATACAGAGCTGAAGCAAACCTGCGAGCAGATTAGCTCCCACGAACAGGTTCGTACAGTTGGCGATCAAGAAGAACGAAAGTCCAGCTAAACCAGAAGCGGCCATGAGCCTTGAGTTCTTATCCAATTGCACCCTCCAAAAAACATAATACCACTTTTGTGGTATTATGTCAATAATCTGGCTCCGCGGGTAGGACTCGAACCTACAACCCTCTCGTTACACGAATTCCAGTATTTTCATACCGGCGTGGACTATATCTTCACCATATCGCATATGCGACACAGGCGTTCTGGTATCTAGTCTCTACGGCGCCCCCGCCGAGGCGGGGTTCCCACGGTATTACCTCTCGTAAAAAACGAAGGGGCTTCACCGTTATCCCAGAAAGTTTCAATGCGCCTTTCGACGCAAAGCTGCGTTTATCTCACAGCGAGACGCTCTACCATTGAGCTACCGCGGAATATTTTTTGTATAAGTGCTTGGAATCTTTCTTACCTTTGCGTGTATCTCTCGATGACAATTTGCACACACCAGAATGCATTTATCAGCTTCCGCCTTTATCTTTTCTAGAGATCGCGTAAGCCCCCGAGCTGAAAGCCCGAACTCTTTCTGATGCGCGACTACGTGATGCAGATCAAGGGCCCAAATAGACCGCTTATATCCGCAAAACACACACGCACCACCTCTATATGCCACAACGAGAGATCGAAGCTTGCGCCTTCGCGCTGCAACAGCCTTTTTGAGATACTCAGCTCGATCGCGATAGGTTCTCACATCTGGCATATACACTGTAGTATACCACAAAACCCCATGCCTGAGAACCCTATCGCAACCAAGTATATTGAGGATAGCCCCAAAAAGCAACCTAATACCCCTTCAGGCGCTCGACGTTCTCATGCTGGCGGATCTTTTCGAGTGCCTTTGCTTCAATCTGACGAATGCGTTCGCGGGTGACGTTGAACACCTTCCCCACTTCTTCTAACGTGTGGGTGACACCGTCCGTAAGGCCAAAGCGCATGTCGAGGATCTTTTGCTCACGCTGGGAAAGATCTCCGATGATTTCATCAATATACTTCTTGAGAATCTTGCGGCCGGCAGAAACGTCGGGCCCCAAAGCATTCTCATCAGGAATGAAATCCTCCAGGTGGCTATCTTCATCTTTTCCATCTCCCACTGGGGTTTCAAGTGAAATAGTATCTTGAGAGATCTTAATAATGTGGCGCACCTTGTCTACATCCATATCCATTTCTGCGGCAACTTCTTCTGGCAGTGGATCGCGGCCCAACTCTTGCACGAGACGGCGTACCACCTGCTGATATTTATTGATGGTTTCCACCATGTGCACGGGAATGCGGATCGTACGTGCTTGGTCTGCGAGTGCGCGAGTAATCGCCTGACGAATCCACCACGTAGCATAGGTAGAGAACTTGAAGCCTTTGCGGAAGTCGAATTTCTCAACCGCTTTAAAGAGACCGATGTTTCCTTCCTGGATGAGATCGAGTAATGAGAGGTTCGCCGAACGCCCCACATATTTCTTTGCGACAGAAACAACGAGACGCAAGTTCGAAAGCGCAAGCTTTTGGCGCGCTGATTCATCATTGCGCTCGATGCGCTTGGCAAGCTCAATCTCCTCTTCGCCTTTCAACAGAGGGTACTTTCCAATCTCGCGGAGATACATCTGCACTGAATCTGAAGAAGAACCTTCGCTGAATTCATCTTCGATTTTCTTTTTCTGTTCGTACTCTTTTGCTGCCGTTTCTTCAAAGACGCTTACTGATTCAATAACGGTAACGTTTTCACCTTCAAGGCGCTCGTAGAGTGCTTCAAGACCCACGATATCTTGTTCGATGGTGGGGAATGCACTTAAAATTTCTGCCTGCGTGACAAAGCCGCGAGTCTTGCCGCGTTCAATGAGTGCGAGCGTAGCGCTCTCGCTCATCACCTCTGGCTTTTTACGCGGGGAGCGTGCGACGCTCTTCTTTTTCTTCACTGCTGAACGTGCAGGCACGTGGCGCGCTGGTTTGCGTGCACGAGACTTTGTCGGCGCACGACGAGGAGTTGCAACTTTCTTTTTCTTTTTTGGAGTTGGCATACGAAAAATTAAACGGAAAACAGAGCGAGCTGTTGCGTGAGCGTTGCCGCACGACCGGCGAGGGTTTGAATTTCCTCGGCGCTCTTGCGAGCTTCCGCATCACGAATTGCTGATTCAAGATCACGAAGTTGAGAACGAACAAGCTCAGTGTGTGCACGAGCCAGCATTGCTCGGAAGAAAAGTGGGAGCTCTCTTTCACTCACACCATCCCACACGTCGTGCGCACGCATGTAGAGCGCATCAAGCGAAAATCGAGATTCAGGATCAATGAGCGTAAAAGCATCTGGGGCTCGGAGAGATTCTGGGGTACTTCGCGAAATGGCAAGAAGCGCATCGCGAAGCACGGGATCCACGGTCGCTTTCATGAGCATGGGTTCTTCAGCTGCAACTATCGTTGGATAGACAAACGCGAAGGTAAGCAGCGCGTCATCAAGGGCGCTCCCTCGTAATGCCGCTGGCGCAGCTACTGGCGTTGCGGGCACTTCAGGGCGGGTGTAGGCGTCAAGATCATCGCGCACATTCGCGAGGTCTGCGCGCACCGCAGCCTCATCGCTCCGCACGAGTTGAGCCACTCGCTTTGTCCAGTGATCTTGCTCCACACGACTCGCCATGCGACGAATCATAGGAGCGAGAAGGGCTAACGCCTCTTTCTTTCCTTCAGCGGTGGCAAGGGGCAAGGTTGCTTCTGCGCGCGCGATGTAGAAGTCCATGATAGGCTGTGCATCTTTCGCAACAGCGAGCCATGCCTCATTACCCTGCTCACGCACGTAGTCGGCCGGATCCTTCATGTGCTCACCGCTTAATCGCAATGCACGAACAGTGAACTCTTGCGCAAGAGCGAGCCCGATGCCACGCCGGAGCGCCTGCTCACCTGCTTGGTCTGCATCGAAGCAGAAATCGATAGTCTGCGTGTAACGATGGATTAGCTTGAGCTGTTGCGGTGTCAGTGCCGTGCCCGAAGTAGCAATAGTATTCGTTGCACCTGCTTGGTGCGACATAATCACATCCATATTCCCTTCCACCACAATGCACGAGCCAACGCTACGAATAGCGAGTCGTGCCTTATCAAGACCGAAGAGAATGGAGCCTTTTTCGTAGAGTGCCGTTTGCGGTGTGTTGATGTACTTCGCACCCACATCATCAGCGCCCGGTAAGACGCGAGCCGTAAACGCTACGATGCGGCCGTTCACATCAGCGATGGGAAACGTGATACGTCCACGGAAGCGGTCATAGGAACGACCCTCTTTAGGAACGGCGAGACCGCTCGCAATCACCTCTTGGCGCGTATAGCCACACGATGTGAGATAGGTTGAGAGCGCGTGCCAATCGTTGGGCGCATAGCCAATACGGAAGAGGCGAATTGTTTCGTCGGTCAAGCCACGATCGCGAAGGTACGCGAGCGCGCGTGCTCCCGCAGTACCATTCCAGAGCTGTGCTTCAAAGAACTTCGTGGTGCGCTCATGGATATCCAAGAGCCGCGTCTTTTCGGAATGCTGTTGGTGTTGTGTATGCTCGAGCGTGACGCCCGCCTTCTGCGCAAGCATGCGGAGCGCCTCGGGAAATTCCACTCCCTCGATATCCTGCACAAACGAAAACATGTCGCCCCCTTTTGAACACCCAAAGCAATGCCATGATTGGCGCTCGGGAGAAATATAAAATGATGGGGTCTTCTCGTTGTGAAACGGACAACGCGCTTTGAAATTGACGCCGGAGCGCTGAATCTGGATGTATCCAGTAATCACGTCGACAATGTCGAGTCGTGACTTAATATCGGCAACATGGTCCGGCATTGGGCATTCCCTCCCACCCCTGCCACCTAAGACGCAGAAAAGGAGTGCGAACGGCTTCGCCTCCTTGGTGACACTGGGTTAGGTATAGTGTACCACGAAACAAGACAAGTGCAACCTACTCGTTAGTAGCATCAGTGGGCACAACGTATTCGGTAATAGCTGCAAGTTTGGCAAGTGTAATCGGCTGCATTTCAACACCCAGTTGATCGCTCCGAAGAATCACCTGTACATCTTCTAGACTGCCGCCTTGCGCCTCACCTACGATGCGCGAGATACGCCAAGGAATGTTCTTGATAATCACCTCGCGACCTTCCATCTTTTCTGGAAGCGATACGAGCGACGCGCTCTCGGCGGCGATAGAGCGAATATCAGACTCAAACATTTTGGTAGTACGCCCCCCGATCACCTCTTCAAGCATAACGACAAATTTCTTCTTCTTTTGAGAATCACTTTCTCCCGGATCTTCAGATAACACGGGGATCCCACGTGCATCGCGCTCATACCCAATCACGCGCCACTGCCCATCATTATCACCCGTAGCAAGAATTTCTGGGTCCGTGATCTCTACGACTTCTCCATCATGAAATTTCTCAACACTAGGTACATTAATGGTTGTCTCGCCACTTTCTTCAAAGCCACCGAGTTTATATTCCTTTGTAGTGCCGTCATCCTCTACTACTGCTTCTGGCGGTAGAGGATTCGTAAGCTCTGCTTCAGGAAGCACGCGTTCAGTTTGCCCACCTACGTCGCTTTGTTTGATATCTAAGTCTGCCATAGTTCCCATAGTATGAATGATCCCCGCCACGCCGTCAAAGCAGCGTATCTTGCGGCACGAGAAGCTTGCGAAATACATCAGTCGCAAGGCGCGCGCCGTTGATGGCGCGGTGTACTTCGGGTTCTGGCGGGATACCAAGCTCTTCGGCCATACTACTTAAACGGAATTTTACACTGTTTTTGTGACGCATTTTTTCCCACGCGATGCTGGGAATATCAATAGGATGGTAGTCTAAGAAATCACGTACGCCCGTTGAGCGAAATGCCTCTTCGATAAATTTCCAGTCGAAAGTAATGTTCCATGCACAAAAAATTGCATCGCGCGTCTTGGCGCTATACTGCTTCATGGCATCAGCGAGTGGCACAGCATTTACCCATTGCTCGGGTACATACCCATTCACCTTGAGCGCTCCCGCCTCTGCGGTTTCGATATGCGCCGGCTGTACTTTGAGATCCAGCTCGTCAATCACGCGGAATGTTTTCTGATCCACAACCACAAGGCCTATTTCGATGATCTCATGGCGGCGCACATCAAGACCCGTGGTTTCAACATCGGTAATCGCAAACGGTTTATCAAAAAAAGAATCTGCCATAGTGCGGAGGGTGTAGGATTCGAACCTACGAGGGCTTTCGCCCACCTGTTTTCAAGACAGGCGCCTTAAACCACTCGGCCAACCCTCCAATAAAACTGTGAGCCTGCGTGGTTCCTGGGCCCTTGTTTAGGGCCCGCCCATTCCTCCACGCATTCGGAATGGGCCCACTCGGCCAACCCTCCAATCAACAACTCTCCAATAAAACTGATGGATTCTAGCAATAAAAACGCCGTTCTTCAAGCAGTTTCGCGAGGGTAATCCATGCCCCGCAATGCGCGAACACGGTCAGCAACGGGAGGATGCGTCATGAAAAGTTTCGTAAACCATGAGAGCGCGTCCTTACCCTTAAATGGGTTTGCGAGAAAGAGGTGTGCTGTTGCGTTGTGTGCGTTAGGCATAGGCGCGCTGTCAGCGCCTATTTTTTCTAGCGCGCTCGCAAGGCCCTCGGGATAGCGCGTGAGAAGTGCTCCCGATGCATCGGCGAGATACTCACGCTTGCGAGAAACAGCTAAACGAATAAGGGTTGCGGCAATAGGCGCAAGAATCGCGGCAATGAGCGCGACAACGAGCAACACAGCGCCACCCTGCTTATTATTATCCGAAGAGCGCCCGTGTAAACCAGCGCGCAATCCAATGTCAGCGAGAATAGAGATAACGCCCGCAAGTACAACCGCAACGGTTCCTACTAACATATCTCGATTTCCAATGTGTGACAGCTCATGCGCAAGCACTCCCTCAAGCTCGTTATCATCGAGCTTCTCGAGCGCACCACGCGTTACCGCAACTGCCGCCTTTTGCGGATTACGTCCCGTGGCAAAAGCGTTAATCTGTGCGCCCGGGATGATATAAAGCCGAGGCATCGGCAAACCTGCAGTGATAGAAAGATTCTCTACCATGCGATGCAGGCGTACGTTCTCTTCACGCGACACTGGGCGCGCGCCCGACATACGCAACGCAATGCGATCTGAAAACCAGAACGCAATAATATTACTCCCCGTACTAAAGAGCACGGCAACGTAGAGAATCTCTGGCGCTTGGAACGCTTGGCTAAAGAGAAAGCCGATACCGATCACAAACACGAGGAAGCCCGACATGAGCATCCACGTCGTGCGAATGTTGCCGTCACGATGTTCGTACAGCGTTTGTGCCATAGGTATCACTAGAATGCTACCTTCACGTTCTCACGCTGAGCTGCGTCTTCGATTTCGAAGAATTCTTCCTTCTTGAAGCTAAACAGGTTCGCAATGATGTTCGAGGGGAATTGCTCCACTTTTGTGTTGAGCGACATCACTGTTGAGTTGTAGAAACGACGTGCGGCCTGGATCTTATCTTCTGTATCAGTGAGTTCGTCCTGCAATTTCGTGAATGACTCAACTGCGCGAAGCTGCGGATATGCTTCGGAGAGTGCAAAGAGTGATTTCAATGCTCCAGAGAGTTGGTTCTCAGCCGCACCATGCTCAGCAACACTTTTTGCCTGCATTGCCTGCGAGCGCGCTTGAATAACGCGGTCTAGCGTTCCTTGCTCATGCGCTGCGTATCCCTTCACCGTTTCTACAAGGTTAGGAATGAGGTCGTAGCGACGCTTGAGTTGTACATCAATATCAGACCACGCCTCTTTCACGCGATTACGAAGCGTGACAAAACCGTTATAGGAGAGGGCAAACCATACTGCGATGACTACGAGAATAATAATAGGCCACATCATTGCTCAAATGCGCTCTGTCACAAAGCGTGTTATGCGCTCACAGTATAGCAACCACGTGCTACAACGCAAGCAATCAAAAGGGAGCCATGTGGCTCCCTTTTGATTGCTTCACCTAACGTTCCTAGTACTCCATGTCATCCATGTTTGGCATGGCGGGAGTCTTTGCATCCGCCTTCTCGGGGATGTCGGTGATCACCGCCTCTGTAGTGAGGAACATCGCCGCCGCCGATGCTGCATTTTGCAATGCAGAACGCGTTACTTTTACGGGATCAATAATGCCCCAATCAAACATATCGCCATACGCATCAGTTTCAGCATTGTATCCGAAGCTGTCCTTGCCACTCATGACACGCTCCAAGACCACTTCACCCTTTGCGCCCGCATTCCGTGCAATCTGCTTGAGCGGCTCTTCAAGCGCACGCTTCACAATCTCAACGCCAGTGCGTTCATCTGCAGATGCCTTCAATGCATCGAGTACTTTGATCGCACGAACCAATGCTACACCGCCGCCAGGAACAATGCCTTCTTCCATAGCAGCCTTTGTGGCCTGCACTGCATCTTCAGTGCGGTGCTGTTTCTCTTTTTGCTCTACTTCAGTTGCGGCGCCAACGCGCAACACTGCGACGCCACCAGAAAGTTTACTGATGCGTTCCTGCAGTTTTTCTTTATCGAATGAAGACTTGGGTTGCTCCAGCTGCGCTTCGATTTGTGCGATGCGCTCCTGCACTGCACTCTTCTTACCCTTACCACCAACGATTGTGGTGTTCTCTTTCGTGGAAACGATGCGGGCCGCCTTGCCAAGCATAGCAAGCTCTGCTTGCTCCAACTTCAAACCACGTTCTTCTGAAATCACCTGTGCGCCGGTAAGAATCGCAATGTCTTCGAGTATTTCCTTTTTGCGATCGCCGAAACCAGGGGCCTTCACTGCGAGCGTGTGGAATGTGCCACGTAGTTTATTCACCACCAATGTAGTAAGCGCGTCGCCATCAACATCTTCCGCGATAATCACGAGCTCACGCTTTCCTGCCTGAGTAACCTTCTCCAAGAGAGGCAAGAGATCCTGAATCGCGGAAATCTTGCGGTCCGTCACGAGCACGAGTGCGTCGGCATACGTTGCCTCCATGCGCTCTGGGTTCGTGATCATGTACGGCGCGATGTAGCCGCGATCAAACTGCATACCCTCAACAATGTCTGCTGTGAGGCCAAACGTTTGCGACTGTTCAACGGTAATAACCGCGCCCTTACCAAGCTTCTTTACAATCTCGGCGATCTTTGCACCAATGTCCGGATCTTTTGCAGAGATGGTGGCTACCTGTGCGATCTCTTCTTGCGACGTAACCTTCTTTGCAAGCTTATCTTTAAAGTAGGCGACCACTGCACTCGTTGCAGATTCAATACCACGACGAATCGCGAGTGGGTTTGCACCAGCGGCGATATTCTTTAACCCTTCGGTGATCATCGCTTGCGCGAGAATAGTTGCCGTGGTGGTGCCATCTCCTGCGACGTCGTTTGTTTTAGAAGCAACCTCTTTTACAATCTTCGCACCAATATCTTCATACTTATTCGGCAGCGAGATTTCTTTTGCGATTGTTACGCCATCGTTCGTGATCACCGGCGAGCCAAACGCGCGATCTAACACCACGTTACGCCCCTTAGGGCCTAGAGTTACTTTTACTGCCTCTGCAAGTGCATCAACGCCGCGCTTGAGTGAGCGTCGTGCCTTTTCTCCAAATTCAAGTTGTTTTGCCATATGTTTTAAAAAGTTACTTGCTGTCTACAATCGCGAGAATGTCCTCTGCGCGAGCGATCAAGTATTCTTTATCATCAATCTTCATCTCGTTTGGTCCGTATTTCGTGAAAATCACGATGTCGCCCTTCTTTACATCCATAGGGAGGCGCGTTCCGTTTTCCATTGCCTTACCAGGGCCAACGGCAATAACCTTGCCGCGTTCAGGGCGTTCTTTTTTCAGAGTGTCGGGGATAATAATCCCGCCCTTTTTCACTTCTTCTTTCAACGGTTCGATCACTACGTGATCAGATAATGGTTTTAACATAGTCGCAGAAACGACGGCGGGCGGTACGGTGCGCGGCTCTCCCCGCACAATGCCGCCAGCCATTGAATTAGCAGTTGCACTACGAGAGTGCTAACGAGAGCATTCTAGGCAAGACGCGAGAGAGTGTCAAGCGATCTCGCATGCGTCTGACCCAAGACCAGAATCTGGAGCGCGCACTACTATCCCCGCCGAATCACAAAACGCTTCGTAGCGCTTGAGAATGGCGCCTTCTTGTGAGCGCGGGTGGAATTCTAATACACGATGAGTCGCCTGGATTCTTCCCCGCCCTACCGTTGCTACGCCGCGAGCAATGCGGCCCACTTGAATGCGTTGCGCAAAAGGTTCTGCAAAGAAAAGAGCAAGCTCGAAGAAACGCTTTACCCACACCGAAAGGCGAGATACGCGCACGACTCGCTGTGGTGAATGGGGCGCACGATACGCTAGATACTTCCCCATCCATGCCTGATGGTGTATCCATTGCTGTGCATAGGCAGCACCATACACGGGCACCATGTGCGCGTAGACCCACGCAGTGTAGATACTCTGATGGCGCAGCGCGCTCCCATCATCAACAATCCAGTGGTTCATGCATAGCTTGTCTGGCGCGCGCACATCGTGCGCCGCTCGCCGAACGCCCGATAGCGATGTAAGCACTAGCGCACAGAAGCGCGCAGAAAATATGTGTCCGGGCATTACTAAGCACACCACATCAACGTCGCCATCTGCGTCACTTGCGTCATAAGCGAGCGAACCACTCACCCACACTACACGGATCCACGGCACCCACGCCAGCACTTGCAGGGCGCGCAATGCATGCAACCACTTTACCCGAGTAAGCGCCGCGCGTGATTCGTACTCTTCGATAAGCGCCCGAGTTTCAGGTCTGATACCAAAGCGCCCATGCCATGAGGAGATCACACCGCGGGCAGCAAGGTTCTCAACTCCAAGCACCACAGCATCAAGAGAGCGGGGACACTGTACGCGTTCTGCAATGCCACTAAGAGTAAGTGGAAAACCCACACTCTGCCCATAGGCAATAGCGCGAAGAATATCCTCTTCGAGGGACGGAAATGCCATGCCTCCAGCATACCGTACCCATTCATTTTCGCCATGCCCCAAGGATTGATTTTCTTAAAAAAGACGGTATAATAATCACCTTCGTATGACACCGGCCCAGCTCACGACACTCATTCGCACCGCACCTCGCACCCCGGGTGTCTATCGCTTTTTGCACGGGAAAAAACCGCTCTATATAGGAAAGGCCACGCAACTACGCTCACGTCTTGCGTCATATGCCCGCGCCGGCGACCCACGCATTGCGTATATGGTCTCACAAGCAACAAAAGTAACATGGGAAGAACTCCAATCACCCATTGAAGCGCTCATTGAGGAAGCGCGACTCATTAAAAAACTGAAGCCCCACTACAACATCGTTATGCGCGATGATAAGCAGTACCTTTTTGTTGAAATAACTGAGGAGGCATTCCCGCGCATCATCGTTACTCATCAGCCATCTCGCGCAGATGCCCTTGGACCGTTCACTGATTCTGGCGCGCTGAAACAGACACTCCGTATCTTGCGCACTCTTTTCCCGTACTGCACCTGCACACAAAAACACTACGTGCGCTGTCTCAACGCGCATATTGGCAAATGCCTTGGTGTTTGTTGCTTGAGAGAAACGGACGGAGTCGATACAAAGCCATACCGACGCAACATCCAGTCGATCGTAGGCATCTTGAGCGGTAAACGCACATCAGTACTCGCTACGCTCACCCGCACCATGAAACGCGCTGCGAAAGCAGGCGCGCTTGAAGACGCCCTCGCACTACAGAAAACGATTGATCACATGGAGCGCATCTTTGCGCATGCCCAGATTCATGCGCGCCTTCAACCCGTAGCACACAGCGACGCCCTCGCCGCACTACAGAAAACGCTCAGACTCCCCAAGCCACCAGTACGCATTGAGGGCTACGACATCGCACACATGCAGGGGGCCTATGCGACTGGCTCATTGGTCGTATTTAAAGAAGGCGCACCGTGTAAGAACGCCTACCGTAAATTCCGCATCCATGCGAGCGGAAAGCCCGACGATACCGCGATGCTCACCGAAGTACTCACCCGGCGCCTCGCCCATCGCCCCGGCGTGGCGCGCGGAGCAAACGCGTGGGAACTTCCGGATTGCATCGTTGTTGACGGAGGCAAGGCGCAGTATAACGCCGTGCGCGCAGTGCTTGAAAAGCAAGGGCTTACGATCCCCGTTATCGCTTTCACAAAAGATGAGCGGCATGTGGGTAGCCACCTCACCACATCGCGAGGCGTCCTCCCTCTCCCCACACTCCCTCGCGACGTACAAACGCTGGTAAGCCACATAGATAATGAAGCCCACCGGTTCGCTATTCAGTATTATCGGAGCCTTCACCTCAAGGGGCAGCGTGGTTGAAGCACGACAGGGAATGTGCTAGGATAGCCACTGCTTATGATCATTCGCTTTGCAACGCGAACGGTAGTAAATGCGCTCGGCCTCTACGTGGCAGCCCTCTTTATTCCGGGCTTTTCCATCTCGGCAAGCGCGTCGATCTACCTCCTTGCAGGCGCAGTGCTTACCATCCTCCACGGAGTGATTAGGCCGATCATGACGTTCATTTCATTTCCCCTCATCATTGTCACGTTTGGGCTTTTTAGTATCATTATCAACGCCCTTCTCCTTGGCATTGTCGATTGGAAGTTCGCCGCTATCGAAAGCACAAGCGCGTGGTCACTCATTGGCGCGACTCTCATCGTCTCGCTCGTAAATCTCGCACTTGCACGTATGGAACGCACCGTCTAATATCTCACTACCTATGGAAACCATTCTCTCCTACGCACATATTGCAGTATCAGTCCTCCTGGTCATTGGCATCCTCATGCAGCAACGCGGAGGCGGCCTTTCTTCCGTCATGGGGGCTGGCGCTATGGAATACGCTACAAAGCGTGGCGCAGAGCACACTATCTATATCGCCACCATTGTGTTTGCCGTTCTCTTCGTCGGAATCTCGATCGCACGCATTGCGCTGAGCTAAGCGCGACGTGCTTTTCGCATGCCACATAACGAACACCAGTTAGACGACTTCTTTTCCGCGCCTGCACCACAGACGGCGGGAGCTCCCTCTGAGCGCGAAGGCGATCCTGTCGCGGCACGCATTTTCTGGCGCCAACGATTCCGTCTTCTTCCAAAAGTCCTCTCATTCCGCGAACGCTACAGCATCGCAGCTCTCGCACTTGTTGTTATCGCAAGTATCGCACTCATTCCCGTCGCACTGTGGCGATCTTCTACAGTTGTTGGCGCCGACACCGGCGGTTCATTTACTGAAGGCATTCTCGGCGAGCCTCGTTTTATTAACCCCGTACTTTCGTATGCGAATGAAGTAGATCGCGATCTTGAAACGCTTCTCTTTTCGGGGCTTCTCTCTTTTGATACCCAAGGAAACCTCATCCCCGATCTCGCGAAAACATTCCCAGAGATTTCAAGTGACGGGCTGAACTATACCGTCTACTTAAAAGAACACGCGCTCTGGCACGACGGTAAACCCGTTACCGCAGATGACGTCTTATTCACTATTGAAACGATCCAAAACCCTGATTTTGGAAGCCCGTTACGCATCGCGTGGCAGGGAGTTACCGTTGAAAAAGTAAATGAATTCGCGGTGATGTTTAAGCTGAAAACAGCATACGCACAATTCCCCAACACGCTTACTGTTGGTCTTATCCCAAAGCACATCTGGCAAGACATTCGGCCCGCATCATTTGCGCTTCATGATCTCAATACACGCCCTGTCGGCGCTGGGCCCTATCGCTTTGAGAAACTTGAGAAAGATAGCGTGGGGCGCATCTCGTCATACACGGTACGTGCATTTGAAGACTTTCATGCGGGTCGCCCTTATATCGATCGCGTGACAATACAATTCTTCCAAAGTGAAGATGCGCTCATCGACGCATTCAAACGTCGCCAGATCGATAGCATCGCCGGAATTTCTCCAAAAGCCCAGAAGGAGATCGGGTCACCACGACGCATCACCTATGCCGACACAAGCATCCCTCGTTACTTTGCAGTTTTCTTTAACCAGAGCCGTAGCGCGCTCATTGCCGACAGAAATGTGCGCCTTGCGCTTTCACATGCAACCGATCGCGATGCGCTTATCACCGATGTCCTGCATGGCAAAGGCGTATCCGTTGATCGCCCGTTTGTTGAAAGTGTTCTTTCTATTCCAGACGACGTTGCCGCTCCAGCATTTGATCCAGAAAAAGCGAAAGCAGTACTCACCGCCGATGGATGGGCGCTCGGAAATGATGGCATCTTTGCAAAGCGCGGCACGCGGCTATCTCTTACGCTCACCACCAGCACGCAGCCGGAGCTTGCTGACGTAGCGCAACGCATCGCGACACAGTGGCGCACTGCGGGGGTAGAACTTACCGTTTCTTCGCTCTCGTTTGTTCAGTTGCAACAAGCTATTAAGGATCGTTCCTATGACATGCTTCTCTTTGGAGTGGTAATGAGTTTGGATCCCGATCCATTCCCAGTCTGGCACTCATCGCAAAAGCGTGAGCCGGGCGCAAATATCTCTCTCTACGATAACCAGACTGCTGACGCCATGCTGGAACGCGCACGCACCACGCTTAATCCGCTTGAGCGAGCAAGTATGTACCACGACTTCCAGCAAATTGTGGTCCAGGATCTTCCGGCAATATTCCTCTACAACGCACAGTATACGTATGCCATGGACAGCCGCATTCAGGGCGCACCGCTGAAGGTAATCGCCACCCCGGCCGAACGCTTTGCGGGCATTCGAGAATGGTACATCAATACCACGCGTAGTTTGAAATAGGCTTGCTTTTTCTGTTGGTTTTGCTATAATAGTCAGTACTATTCGTGTGCTCTTGTGCTTTGGGGTTATCCCATTGGCAGAAACGGCAAACATCGGCTAGACTGATGGAACCGTTCTTCTCTTGTTCTTTGCCCTCGTGGCGGAATTGGCAGACGCGCTAGCTTCAGGAGCTAGTGATCTCACGATCGTACAGGTTCAAGTCCTGTCGAGGGCACCAGAGATTTGTAGGGGCGCAACCGCGCTTCACTCTCGACACGAATTTCATGAATGAGCGTGCGCTCCTGCACGGCAACGCTGTTGCATGCACATTGCGCCAATCGCTCTTCTTTCTGTGTGACCGATTCAGATACACGCGCACCATCCTCTGATGCTCCAGCATCAGAACAAGCGCCTCAGCAACAACGACGTGGCGGATTTGGCCGACGCCGTTTTGGTCGTCCCCGCTCTGGTGGTGGCTTCCAACAGCGCCCCGCTCAACGTACCGATGCGCCAGCCGCAGCAACACCTGGTGATGCCGCGCCCGCACAGCCAGCAGAAACCTCGTACGATAAGCCCCGCCGCGGTGCGGCAAGTCGCTCGCGCGCTCGCTATGGTGCACGTCGCCCAAAGCTCGCCAGTGAACGCCGCCTTCCCCCAACCCAGATTCATGTGGGCAAAATTGGCACGCCCGAAGGCATGGACCCAAACGCCGACGACACACTCAAAGTGTATGCGCTCGGAGGTTTGGGCGAAGTAGGAAAGAACATGTACTGCATGGAATACAAAGACGAGATCATCGTCATTGATGCAGGTATCATGTTCCCTCAAGAAAACATGCCGGGCATCGATTTCATCATTCCCAACACAGCATATTTGGAAACGAAAAAAGAGAGCATTCGCGCCCTCATTCTCACCCACGGACACATGGACCACATCGGCGCCGTTCCGTATCTGCAAGAGAAATTGGGCAATCCAGAGATTTACACCGCACAACTGACAGAAAAAATTCTTGCCAAGCGCCACATGGAATTCCCTCATCTTGCGCCACTCAATATAAACGTCATGAAGAATGGCGACATTGAAAAAATCGGTGAATACTTCACGGTTGAATTCTTCAACATGAACCACAACATCCCCGATGACTTGGGGCTGTTTATCACCACGCCCGTTGGCCATGTGATCCACACGGCCGACTTTAAATTCGATCCAGCACCACTGAATGGTGAGCCGGCTGACTACGACAAACTTCAGCGCTTTGGCGATAAAGGCGTTCTCATGATGATGTGTGATTCCACCGACGCAGAAGAAGAGGGCCACTCCGTCTCGGAAAGCACCATCTATGAGAACATGGACATCATCTTCAAAGAAGCCCAGGGCATGATCCTTGTCGGCACCTTCTCCTCGATGATCAACCGTATCCAACAGCTCATCACGTTGTCGGAACACTACGGACGCAAAGTAGCATTCGATGGCTATAGCTTGAAATCAAACGTCGATATCGCGAAAGAAATGGGCTACATCAAGATCAGCAAAGGTACCCAGATCTCAATGGAGCAAATCGACGACTACCCACGCGAACTCGTGACAGTGATCGCAACCGGCGCGCAGGGGCAAGAATCAGCATCGTTGATGCGCATCGTGAACCAAGAGCACCGCTTCATTCAGTTAAAAACAAATGACAGTGTTGTGTTCTCGTCTTCTGTCATTCCGGGCAACGAACGCGCTATTCAGTATCTCAAAGACATGCTGTACCGCGCAGGCGTGAAGGTGTACCACAACCAAATGATGGACATCCACGCGGGTGGTCACGCAAAGCAAGAAGATCTCAAAAAGATCATTCAGCTTGTGCGCCCTAAGTTCCTCATGCCTCACCACGGTCAATATTCGATGATGGTCACCCTTGGTGAGTTGGGTAAGTCACTCGGCATCCCTGACGGCAACGTCATCATCGCTGACAATGGTCAGATCGTGCACTACGCGCCAGATCAGTGGTGGCTCGACAAGAAAACACATCCCGCACACTACGTCATGGTAGACGGCTTGGGTATTGGTGATATCGGCAACGTCGTGTTGCGCGACCGCCAAGTGCTCGCTGAAGATGGCATGTTTGTCATCATCGCCCTTGTTGATGCTCGCACAGGTCAGATGAACCGAAGCCCAGACATTATCTCTCGTGGTTTCGTGTACCTCAAAGAACAACGCGAGCTCCTCTCGCTCGTACGCAAAAAAGTGCGCACTATTATTGAATCCGAACGCCAGCGCCCCATGAACTTGCAGTACTTGAAAGACAACATTCGTGACGACGTGGGACGATTCTTGTTCCAAAAGACAGAACGCCGACCTATGGTCCTGCCGGTCATTATCGAAGTATAAGCATTCATAAACTCACGAGAAAGTATAAAAAGAAGCACGCCCGAGGGGGTTATCCCTCGGGCGTTTGCTAACGGAGCATGCTGATGACGAGCGAACGCTCACAGCGCTCGGTTCCCTCGTCTTCCACGTTCTGCCACTCGACCTCCGTGACGGTCGTTCGGGACCACCCCGGAGCGCGAAGATCGAGGTGGATGAAGAACAGAGCCTCCTCCCACACCGCTCGCTCCTGCCCAGGCATGTCGTTGATACGGCACGCATGGAAGTACAGGGGCGTCAGCGCCGGCCACCCGTTGGCCAGTATGAAGTCGGCCCTAAAGATCATCGCCGACACCAACTTGCGCAGGCAGTCGAGATAATCGATAGGGACCGGATTCGTCGTGTTCCGGAACCTGTCCACGAACGCAGGGATACTCGCCAAATCCGTTTCTGGAACGACGATCAGCTCGTCACGCGCGATACGCAAAGGCTCGTGTACCAACGCCATGCGCAGACTCATGTGTTCTGCCTCCTTAGAGACACATGAAACCATTAAAATGATAGAAAGTCAATATTCTCCGTATTGCGAAAAGGTCATCTTTCCTCTATCCTAAAAACACTATGCAACGAATCTTTTCTGGCATGCGGCCCAGTGGCAAACTCCATCTTGGTAATTATCTTGGCGCGCTTAAGCAGTGGGTTGCTCTCCAACACGACGCCGCACAGGCAATCTATGCAGTGGTTGATCTGCACGGCATCACCACCCCCTACGAGCCCACGGAACTCCCCGAGCGTGTTCGCGACGTAACGATCAACTACCTTGCCGCTGGTGTCGATCCTTCGCACGCCTTAGTGATCCGCCAGTCACGCATCCCCCAGCACGCGGAACTCATGTGGCTCTTGTCTTCCATTACGCCCATCGGCTGGCTCGACCGCCTGCCAAACTATCGCGAGAAAGGAGAGCAAATTGAAGCATCGCTTTCTCCACGCGCGGGAAGCTACGGCAACAACCTCGCCATTCTTTCGTATCCCGTTCTTATGGCCGCGGACATTTTACTCTATCGTTCTACGCTCGTACCTGTGGGGGAAGATCAACTCGTACATATTGATGTCACTAACGAAATCGCACGCAAGTTTAACCATCTTTTTCCTGACCGGACAGGTGGTGAAACCCTCTCCCCAGTAAAAGCATTTATGGCTGAAGAGCAGGGCGCGCGTATTATGTCTCTGCAAGATCCTACGAAGAAAATGTCGAAAACCGGCGACGATGGCATTGCACTCACTGACACGCCAGATGCTATCCGCGCGAAGATTAAGCGTGCTGTTACCGACTCAGGCACTGGCATTACCTATCAACCTACAGAGCGCCCTGCCATTGCAAACCTCCTTACCATATTCAGTATGGTGAGCGGTACCCCTATTTCAGAACTAGAAACACGTTATGCTTCCAGCGGCTATGCAGACTTTAAAAATGATCTCGCAGAAGCGATCATCACCGCGCTCACGCCATTCCAACAAAAGCACGCCGAGCTTACCGCAGATCCCGCACAGGTAACGGCCATATTAGAAGCATCTGAAGAAAAAGCCCGTGCTATCGCAGAAGAAACGATGCGCAAAGTACGCACAGCTATGGGGCTTTGACAGGTTACCTAGGGCGCTGTAATATCAAGGCCTCACAAGGAGGCGCCAGTGAGAGACGAACGAGACATTACGCAGGTGGGCGTCTTTGCCCACATCGTACGACGCCCGCACATCGGGGGACCTCAAATCCTCCTCGTCCAACACAGCTATGAAGTAAAAGGGTACTCGCCACATCAGTGGTCACTCCCAGGAGGAGCTCCAAGAATCGGCGAGTGCGTCATCAACGCACTCGGGCGGGAGACGTGGGAAGAAACCAGGTACCGGCTGCCCCATCCTGACACCCCACTGCCGTACATCATCACCTTCTCCAAGGGACCGGGGATCGTTCTCATGTGGACGTTCCATGGCGAAGAGCCCGTACAGTGGTACACGGTGGACACACCTCTCGATCTTCCTACAGAAGAAATCCGAGATGTGCGCTGGTTCACCAAGAAAGAGCTCGAGGAGATTTGGGAAGGACAGATCTATCGCGCACAGAGAACGCTCATCTGCGAGCCATACCGCCCGGTGCCACGTCCGTTCCGGCAAAGCACATTGGGCGACCCACCCGCAGCACCACCACACGAGCTCTAGAGCTCAAGGGGGCTTTGTACAAGCCCCCTTACTTTTTATACACTACAAACATGCTCGTCATCATACTCGCCGCTGGACGAGGCACGCGCCTCGCACCCCTCACTGATACTATCCCCAAACCACTTGTTTCAGTGCGCGGCACGGCACTCTTAGATCACGTACTCCGAACGCTTCCTCCTACCGTTGATACTATCGGCGTCGTAGTAAAATATCGCCACGAGCAAATCAGGGAGCACATCATACGGGAATACCCGCGAGCGCCAGTCCATTTTATTATGCAGGAAGACACCCTCCCCGGAACGGCCGGAGCCCTCTGGAGCGCTCGCGAAGTGTGTAAAGCATCTGCGCAACCATTTCTCGTGCTCCAATCGGACGACATGTTCGCACCGCACGACATACTCACCATCTCACAACACGCTCGAGCCATGGGTGTATGGAAATCGCCCAACCCGATGCCACCGTTTCTCAACATTGCACAGAGCGCAAACAACTTGCTCACCACGTTCACTACGACGCCACAGAGCGGTACACACATTATTGCAACCGGAGCGTATATGTTAGAACCGAGTATTTTTTTACAGGAACCACACCACCTTCCCTCGGGTGAGTTAAGCCTGCCACGCACGCTCCTTGCGTGGAGCGCGCAGAACCCTGTGCGCATTGTAGCTATGCCTTCGTGGCGTAGCGTAAACACACCAGAAGACTTACGGGCTGTCTGTGAGCTTAGGGGATTATAAAACAGTATCTCGGGTAAGCTTTTCTATCTCACGTTTCATCGTTTCTGAATTTCCATGACGGATGAGGCCACGATAAGACTGGACCGTTTCCACGCTACCTTTTCTTTGTTGGATATTTCGAAACATCCGCCTTTTGGCTACCGTCCTTAGCACGCGATGGTTTGGGAAATGCACCCAGCCGAGAAAATCGACCCCAGATGCGAGGGTTTGGATAGAAACCTTTGTGGGATGTAGTTGTAAATGGAGCTCTTCGTATAAAAAATCTCCAAGCTTTGGTAGTAATTCTTCAAGCCACGATTTATCACGTGATAGAATAACAAAGTCATCCGCATAGCGAACATAATAGTGTGCTTTCATGCGGTGCTTCATGAATTGATCGAATACATTCATGTAGATATTCACGAAAAGCTGCGATGTGAGGTTGCCTAGTGGAAGGCCGGGCGTAAAACTACGGATGATGCGTTCCAACAGCCAGAGTGTATCTGAATCAGAAATGTGTTTTGCGAGGATATCCAGCAGAATGCCCTGATCAATGGACGCGAAGAATTTTTTAATATCACACTTCAGGACCCAGCAGGTTTCTGTATTGTTATGAGAGACTTTGCGTGCAAACGCACGAAACCGATTCAGTGCTCGATGCGTTCCTTTGCCGAGCTGGCACGAAAAAGAATCAGCAATGAATGTTGACGAGAACAGCGGGTATAGAACACGGTAGATCGCATGATGCAGTAGTCGATCGCGAACGCTTGCCTTACTGATGGTGCGCGGCTTCGGATCGGAGATGGAAAAGGTATGATATGAGCCATGAGTATAAGTACGGCTCACCAGATCATTGTGCAGGCAGATCAGGTTATCCATCAAACACAAAGAAAACTCCTGTACATCAAGCTTGCCGCGTTTGCCAGAAAGAAATTCCTGCCAAGCTAGAAGGAGATTCTCGCGTGATATGAAATGCTGAAAATTCCATGAAAATACCCCCCCCCCCGAACATTTTTCACCCCCGATTCTCCAAAAAGCGAAGGGTGCGTATGCATTGTGGCACCAGTATCACCAAACACTAC